>Ga0224522_1000136_pt1 | contig 35957 bp, 22 predicted proteins | sample CFST25metaG_FD_182733 | JGI IMG/M metagenome (GOLD analysis project Ga0224522, IMG submission 182733) | Peat soil microbial communities from Stordalen Mire, Sweden - C.F.S.T25 | ecosystem: Environmental > Terrestrial > Soil > Wetlands > Peat | place: Sweden: Norrbotten County, Stordalen Mire...
CTTCAATGTTTCCTTAACATCAATCGTAGTCAGCACGCCGAAACCCTCTTTCTTCAGTTCTTCGGTTACTTTTTCAATTGCCTGCTCATAAGAAAGCTCTATTGTTTTTGTTATTCCGTAATTCATATTGTTTTTATTAATTTTAGTAAAATAAATAAAATTCAAATCAAAAATAATCTAATAAAAAAAAGACTACGATTTCTTGTAGTCTTTATAAAAATTATTATTGATATCAGATATTTTTATTTTAACAAAACCATTTTCTTTACAGAAGTAAAGCTCTTTCCGTCCTCAACCTGTATTCTATAGAAATAAATACCGCTTGCATACTGCGTTCCATTAAATTCTACAGTATAACGACCTGCTTGTTTTAATTCGTTAACGAGGGTATTTATTTCTCTTCCAAGTATGTCGTAAATTACGAGTTTTACTCTCCCATCTTTTGGAAGTTCGAAATTTATTTGGGTTACAGGGTTAAAAGGGTTTGGATAGTTCTGTTTTAAAAGATATGAGTTTAATTTACTATCAGATATATTTACGATTGAATTAATTATACCTCCTCCATTATACGTTCTCGCTACTTCACTATTTGACCAGGAAAAACCCAACGCAGTATCCACTAAATATAAATTATCATTTGAATTTATTTGACTTGTTTGACTTCCCCAATTTAACCCCGAATTTGTTGTTTTCAAAATTATGTTATAAAACAGAATTGCACCGCAATATATTATATTTTTGTTCAATGCCTGTAAATTACCTAAACCGTAAAACATTGGATAACTATATTGCAATGTCCAGTTTATCCCGCTGTTTGTTGTAAACAATATCTTCGAATTATTTCCGGTTGAGGAATTAAAAACCACCCATCCTGTATCCTTATTAATAAAACTAAAACTTTTTGTATTACCGTCTTCATTACAGGAAATATATTGCCAGTTATATCCACTGTTTGTTGTCTTGTATAAATTTAACGGGTTTAAAACGTATCCACAATATTCTCCATTATATTTTTCTTTAAAGAAATATAATGTTGATGGTCCATTTCCAAACCCTGTAGAAATTTCATCAAGAGTCTGAAATCCATTATTTGTTCTTAGTATATAACTATTCGGATATCTAAATATACTTACCCATCCAGTATCTTTATTTATCATATAAAATCCATTATCTACATCAGAAACTGAACTTCTTATTATTATCCAGTTATATCCTTTATTTGTTGTCTTAGAAATTAAATAATTTCCGTTCGATTTACCGGTTGAATAACCTATAGTATCGTTTATAAATTGAAATTTTTTTACTTTTGCAGAGTCAGAATAAATTATAGTCCAATTTAGTCCTTTGTTAGTTGTTCTTATCAGAGCATAAACATAACTATTTTGATATACAGTAGCCCATCCTGAATTTTGATTTATGAATTGCATTTTATCAACTATGCCTGATACAGGAAGAGTGATTTGATACCACTGGCACATACAATTTTCAATTTTCAATGTGCAATGTACAATGATAAAGAATAGAATAGCTATAATGAAAAATGTAAACTTTTTCATAGACCCGGTAATTTATTAATTCAAATTAAAAATCTTTTCAAATAATGTCAAGAGAAATTAAATTTAATGATTTATAATTTTTGTGTGCAGTTAAATTCCAATCTTTTTTACAAGAAAACGAAATATAAATTTTTTACCCTTCAACTTTCTTGTACCTGAATATAGCGAAAGTAAGCATCACTGCGGCATAGCCAGCAAGGACATAAATTGTATTCAGGACGTCATAGAACCCACTGCCTTTGAGCATAATCATTCTCAAAGTACGGCTAAAGTGAGAGATAGGATTGAAGAATGTAACTTTCTGCGCCCAGTCGGGCATGCTCTCGACGGGAGTGAATATTCCGCCCATAAGCATAAATATGACAAGAAAAAACCAGGCAATAAACATCGCCTGCTGCTGCGTGTTTGTGAATGTTGAAATGAACAATCCCATTCCGAGTATAACAAGAAGATAGATGGATGCGACCAATAAAATTAAAAACGGACTGCCGAGCATTGGAATATTAAATATAAGCATACCGAGAGTAGTGCCAAAAGCAAGTTCGAATATTCCGATTATCCAGAAAGGCAGAAGCTTGCCGATTATGAAATGCATTTTTTTAATCGGGGTTACGTTGAGCTGTTCTATTGTTCCTATTTCTTTTTCCCTGACTATATTCATTCCCGTTAAAAACATACCTATCATAGATACAAGTGCCACAAGGATTCCCGGCACCATATAGGTTTTATAATCGAGTTCGGGATTGAACCAGTTGGAATAATTTATATTTATCACAGGGGAATTATCCGAAGCAGCAATACCCGACCATTCTGTTTTCACTCCGCCTGCAAACTGCTGAACAATATTCATCGTGTAATTATTTATTATTCCCGCTGCCGAGCCGTCTTCGGCGTTTATGATTGCGTGAATTTTCGCTGTGCCGTTTTTTCTGTAATCTTTTTCAAAATCCTCAGGTATATTTAAAACTAATTTCGTAGTATTCTTTTTAAATCCTTCTTCTGCTTCAGCAACGGAAAATGAATTTTCGGTTAAAATAAAATATCCGGTCGAAGTGAATTTTGAAATCAGCTCTCTTGAAAACTTGCTCTGGTCAAAATCCACAACTGAAAATTTTATATTCTTGATTTCATACGTGGCGGCATTAGACAGGATAAGCAGCTGTACCAAAGGCATAAAAAAGATTAAAGGTATCATAGCCTTGTTGCGGAATATCTGCAGGAATTCTTTTTTCAATATAAACCTTATTATTCTCATATATTATTCCAGCCTCGTTTTGAATTTAATAATGCTGAGGAAGATAAAAAATACTGCCATACCTATTAACACAAATGTTTCTTTCATAATATATCCGAAGCTGCTGCCTTTCAGCATTATTCCTTTAACGATTGCTATGAACCATCTTGCAGGAACGGCGTTGCTGATTATCTGCAAAACTATAGGCATATTTTCAATCGGGAAAATGTATCCCGATAAAATAATCGTCGGCAGCATCAGTCCGCCGAGCGAAATCATCATAGCGGTCTGCTGGTTATTGCTGATCGTTGAAATTAAAATTCCAAGTGAAAGAGCAACAATAACAAACAGCGCGCTTTCCAGAACAAGTAAGATTGTATTGCCAACAATCGGCACACCGAATATAAACTGCGCGAGTCCGAGAATCACAAATGCGTTTACAAAAGCAAGAAGAAGATACGGAATTACTTTTCCTATAATAATCTGAAATGGTTTAAGGGGAGATACAAGCAGAACTTCCATTGTACCCATTTCTTTTTCTTTTGTAATTGAAATTGAAGTCATAAGTGCAGATACAAGCAGCAGAATTACTGCCATCAAGCCGGGAACGAACATAAAAACACTTTTGAGATTCGGATTAAATCTCATTTTTATTTCGGTATTAATCGAAGGTAATACATCTTCCGATTTTGTAATTTCGCTTCGGTAATTCGTTATTATCGAAGTTGTATATGCTACAATCATATTTGCAAGGTTCGGTTCCGATGCATCGGCAATAAGCTGAATATTTGCGCTGCCTGTTTTGAATAAATTATCCGAAAAATTTGGTTCGAATATTATCACTTCTTTTATAATTCCTTTTCTGAATTCGGGTTCGATATCTTTTACGGACTGCAGATTATCGTAAAGCAAAAAATATCCCGAAGAAAGAAGCTTATCGCTGATTTCCCGTGTCACATTGTCTTTTGATTCATCGAGTATTGCAATTTTAACATCTTTAATTTCATTTGTGATTGCGAATCCGAATAACAATATCTGGGCAACGGGCATACCGAACAAAATCAGCAGTGTCCTGAAGTCACGGAATATGTGATAAAACTCTTTTATTAAAAATCCGATAAAGCGTTTCATATCATTGATTCCTCTGAAATCGCTGATTTCACTGATTTCTTTGATTTCATGGGGCAAAAATTAATATAAAATTTGTGGTTTTCTCTTTTCATTTTCTGTTTTCTGTTTTCTCAGCGAAATCAGTGATTCAGCGAGCTATTTTCACGAACACTTCGTGCATAGTGTTTGCATTATATTTTTCTTTAAGTTTGCTTGGAGTATCCAGCGCCGCAATTATTCCGTCGGACATAATCGAAACCCTGTTGCAATATTCAGCCTCATCCATATAGTGCGTTGTAACAAAAACGGTAATACCCCTCGATGCTTCCTCGTATATCATATTCCAAAATTGCCGTCTTGTAAGAGGGTCAACTCCGCCTGTAGGTTCATCGAGAAAAACTATTTTCGGATTATGTATAACGGCAACCGAGAAAGCGAGCTTCTGTTTCCATCCGAGAGGCAGAGATTTAATTAGTTTATCTTTTGCATCACCTATTTTTAAAATATCAAGAAGGTATTCTGTTTTTTCTTTTATCTCTTTATCGGATAATCCGTAAATGCCGCCATAAAAAGTAATATTCTCTTTAACCGTTAAATCTTCATAAAGGGAAAATTTCTGGCTCATATAGCCTATGTTCTTTTTTATGTTTTCAGTCTGCTTATACACGTCAAAACCAGCTACCGTGGCTTTACCCGAAGAAGGAGTCGAAAGCCCGCAAAGCATCCTGATGGCTGTAGTTTTTCCTGCTCCGTTTGCACCGAGGAATCCGTATATTTCACCCTTCTTAACTGAAAACGATATTGAATTAACTGCAACAAAGCTTCCGAATTTTTTAGTCAGGTTTTCAGCATAAATAATGTTTTCGTTTTCCATTATTTCTCCTCCATTAATGCCATGAAGCAGTCTTCTATATTCGGTTTAACAGATTTTATTTTTAATCCTTTCAGGTTCAATGTTTCGAGATAGTTTTTAATTTCATCTTCACTGATATTTTCTCTTTTATCTGTATAATGTAAAAACTCACCGAACGGGAACACAGTATTACGGTGTTCATATTTCATTAAAGTCTGAAATAATTCATATTGATTTTCGGAATGAATTGCAAACAGGGATTTTTTAAATTGCCGGATAATATTATCCGGAGTATCGATGCTCAATGTCTTGCCTTTCTGCATAAGTGCAACTCTGTCGCAGAGCGATGCTTCATCCATATAAGGAGTGGATACAAGAATCGTGATTCCCTGCTCTTTTAATTTACGCAGCATATCCCAGAATTCATTTCTGGACACCGGGTCGACTCCCGTTGTCGGTTCGTCGAGAAAAAGCACATCGGGTTTATGTATCAGCGCACAGCACAATGCAAGCTTCTGTTTCATTCCGCCTGAAAGCTTTCCCGCCTTGCGTTTTTTAAACGGCTCGAGCAGAATATAAATATCTTTTATCAAATTATAATTTTCTTCGACTGTAGTTCCGAAAATCGTTGCAAAGAATTTAAGATTTTCTTCCACGGATAAATCCTGGTAAAGAGAAAATCTTCCCGGCATGTACCCGACTTTTTTCCTGATTTGCTTATAATTTTTCACCACATCAAGACCCAATACTTTTGCATTACCTTTAACGGGTTTTAATAAAGTAGTCAGCATCCTGAAAAGCGTTGTCTTTCCTGCACCGTCGGGTCCTATCAGACCGAAGATTTCACCCTGTTCAACTTCGAACGATACATCATCGACTGCGGTTGTTTTATCAAACGTCTTTACTATATTTTTAACTTCAACAATTTTCATAATTCAGCATTATTTAAAGACGATTTCTCCCGGCATACCTATTTTCAGTGAGCCGTCATTTGCAACTCTTACTTTTACCGCATAAACAAGATTTACTCTTTCTTCTTTAGTCTGAATTATTTTCGGAGTAAATTCGGATTTAGATGATATCCAGCTTATTGTTCCTTCGAGTTCCCTGAACCCGCCGTTACCCGAATCAATTAACACCCTTACAATTTGTCCCAGTTTTATTCCGGGTAACTGCTCTCCGCTTACATATACTCTCAGTTCCATTACACTTATATCCGCAATCTTGTATAACGGCTTTCCGTAATTTACAATTTCCGATTGCTCGGCAAGTTTCATCAGCACAGTTCCTTTCACGGGATTTATCACTGCACTTTTGTTTATCTGGTCCTGAATCTGATCTATCTGTGCATCTATACCTTTCATTTCCTGTATTGTGGTCGAATTCTGTGATTCAATCGAGGCAATCTGCTTGTCGAGAACATTAAGGTTTCCGTTAACATCATCGAGCTGTTTTGTGGTTGCGGCTTCATCTTTTAACAGTCTTTCTATTCTATTCTTCTCGGTCTGGTTTACTTTTTTCTGTTCCTGATAAACGTTGATCTGTGAAAAGACATTTTTAAATTTTGTCTTAATCGTATTTTTCTGCGCTTCGAGCTGCTGCTTTTTTAATGAAAGCTGGTCAGCATCTATATTCCCTATAGTTGCATCCTTTTCGAGAAGCTGGCCTTCTTCGATATTGAAATCAATAAGTTTCCCTGTTGCCTCAGCAGATACAATGGTTTCGACAGCTTCGAAATTTCCGTATGCATCAGAGCGTTTTTCGTTCTTCCCGCAGGATGAAATAAAAAATATAAGCGACAAGAGCAGGTATAAATATATTTTATTCATAAATTTTGCTTCCTTTTGTAGTTAAAAAATTTATTTTTGACTGAATCAGTTGCACGATATGTGTTTTATATGTCAGTAAAACCTGATTTTTATTGTTAAGTTCTGTTAAGTATACTGTAGATGTAATTGTTCCGTTTAACAATTGCGAAGCAGTGCTCTCGACTATCTTATCCCTTAATGTTATCAGCTCTTCGTCTTTTTTTATCAGCGATTCGTATTTCTGTATTTCGGATTTATATTTTTCAAGCGAAACTTTCAGGTTTTTATCGAAAGTTTCTTTCTGCTTATCAATCATATTTTTATTTGCTTCATAAATCTGAATTTCATTGCTGTTCGAATTCCAGTTAATCGGATTCCACGAAACGTTAATCCCTACCGTGTAAAACGGCTGGAATGAGTTATCAAGTATATTCAGCCCGGGTCTTCCGTAACCTGCCTGGCCGAATATATTCAGCTTGGGCAGGACCCTTGTATTAACCGAACTCTTCATTGCATCAAACTGGTTTCTCTGGAATTCGAAAAGCTTATATTCGGGCCTGTCGCCCGGGGTAATCTCATAATTATTTACCTGCGGGTCAGGCAATTTCAATGCGATATCTTTGTCCAGATTTTTATCCATCAGTTCACCAAGCATTTTTATTGATGCAGTCTTGTCCGTTTCTGTACTCTCGAGGTCCTGTTCAATCTGCAGAAGCTGCGCCTGCAGTATATAGAGATTGCTTTTCTGGGTTACACCATTCTCCACTTTCGAAGTCATCTCTTTAATCTTCGACTGTACATCGTTGTAGTAAGCCGTATAAATATTTTTCTTTTCCTGAAGAAGCAGAACAGAAAAATACAAATCGTTTACTCTTTGCTTCAGGCCGTAAAGCTCGACTTCCACTTTCTGCTTATCCGAATAAAGCTGTGATTCTTCCACATCTTTCTGTGAGCTTGTACTTCCTCCGTCATATATCAACTGCTTTACATCGAGCAAAAGCTGATACCTGTCTTTGCTTGTTTCGGGAATTTTGATAGTGGGAATAGGGAGACTGATTCCCGGAACATCGGACTGGTATGTTGCCTGTCCCTTAAATGAAATCTGCGGAAGATAATTCACATCGAGGTTTTTTAATTTCAATCCCGATGAGGATTCATAAAGAGTCTTCTGATAAGCATTAGGATACTTCTCGTAAACCCTGTCGTAGCAGTCGTTCAGCTTCAGCGTATCCTGCTTTTGAGTAAAAAGCATTAAAAATAAAATTATTAAATTCATATTATTTGATTTTTATTGCATTAATAATAAATTGAGCTGCAAGTTTTTTTCTCGCTTCAATCATATCCGCATACTGTTCTTCCGATAAATTAAATACGGTTTCAATAATTGGTTTTGCAACCACGGGAAAAATGCACAGCGATAATATATTCAGAACCAGTGTCATCGGTTCGATTGGAATAATTTCTTTTGAATCTACAGCGTCTCTTATTTCCTGAAGAAACTTTTCAGGAGGTCTTATTTTGTGCTCGATAAAAAAATCCTTTAATCTCTGCGGGTTCTGTGCAAGTTCGTTTATGATAAATCCGGGGACACACATATTACTTTGAAGGAAAGTCAAATAACCACTGACGAAGGATTCAATTTTTTCAAAGAGCGGCAAATCGGAATTTACCATTTGAAATACTTCAGGAAAGAAATTCTGAGCAGCTTCTTTAAACACCGCTTCAAAAAGTTTATCCTTACTCCTGTAATAATAGTTTAGCATTGCCTTGTTTATTTTTGCCTCGTCTGCAATTTCCTGCATTCTGGCACCAGCAAGTCCTTTAATATGAAAAACACTTCTTGCGGCTTCGAGAATTCTTTTTTCTGTGTTAGAATCTATTATTTTTTCTTTGTTATCCATACGATTAAATTATTTAGTTTAACTAAATAGATTAACCAACTGTTTAGTTAATGCAAAAATAAAGAGAAAAAGGGGTTTTGTCAAGGGGAAAAATAAAAACGGGATGTTTCCATCCCGTATTTGATTGAAGAGAGGGCTTTCTAAAATTTATTTTACTAATACCATTTTTTTTACGCTTACATTATTATCTGCCTTAAGTGTGTAGAAATATGTACCGCTCGAGAGTTTCGAGCCGTCAAATTCTATTTTGTAATATCCTGCCTGTAGATTTTTGTTAACCAATGTGGAAACCAGTCTTCCCGATATATCGAAGACTGTCAGGTTTACATCAGACTGATTTGAGATCTGGAATTCTATCTTCGTTGCAGGGTTGAACGGGTTCGGAAAATTCTGTGAAAGATTAAATTTATCGGGAGTAGAAATTGATATCTCGTTCTGCAGATTGTAATATTCGAAGTTGCCGTTAAAATCTACCTGTTTCAGGCGGTAATGATATTTTCCTGTCTGAAGTTTTGTATCAGAGAAATTATAATTATTGATATGAGTCGAAGTTCCGTTACCTTTTACAAACCCGATTTTCGACCAACTTGTATTTATGTTATCAGTGCGCTCTATATCAAATCCAAGGTTGTTAATTTCACTTGTTGTGCTCCAGTTCAAATTCACAGAATTGTCTTTTACACCTGAAGTGAAAGATTTCATTTCAACAGGTAAAGTACCTGTAAGTGTATTTTCCGAGGAATTACCTGCTATTACATAATCACCGAATAATGTTAATCCTGTTCTGTTTGCCGTAGGGTCGGAAACGATGCCGGTTCCGTTAACATGTGTTCCCTGTACCGACCACACCGATGCTATGCGTTCAAGAATTCTTAATGATGCCGGGTTCTGGACACCGCCAATTGATTTTGCTTCAAGTGAAAGTTTGTAATTCATTCCTGTAATTGTAACAGGTGTTAATTTCCAGTATCCTTCTTTGCTGTATGTATCGACGGTATAACCGTTATCATTTAAAGGTACTGAAAAACCGCCTGCATCGGACGAGTTGAATTCCGCAGTAATATTCCCAGCAGTCGAAGTGCCTGTTAATATATTCAGGGTTAATACTCTGCTCAAAGAACTGCTGACGCCAAGCGGGAATAAATATTGTCCTGTTGTATTGCCTGCAATAGCTCTCTGGAATTTTCCGCTGACATAACCGGAAGTGAAAGCAAGAGAATTTATTGCGGAATTAGAAAGTATAAGAGTATTTGCTCCCATATTAATCAAACCGCTTGTCAGGTTAATTGTACCACTTACTGTTTCGTTAGTGCTGAAGGCAAGCTCCTGCCCGCTCTGTATTGTAAGGTTTCCGCTTATTACCGAAGGTAAGCCGTTACCGGTTACCTGGTTTGCGGTTCCGTTATAAATATAATTAGCGCCTGTACCGAAAGTTCTATTTCCTTTAAGCTGAATATTTCCTGTTTGTCCCGATGTTGTAATGCCGTTTGGTGAACCAATATAAATTGTTCCGCCGTCATCGAGTTTAAAATCGTTTAAAGATGCATCGGGAGTGGAGATTATTCCGGTACCCGTTTTTAAAATTCCCGTTGTATAAATTTCCATATAAAAACTCATAGAAATATTATGATTATTCAAATCAAGTTTGCCATAAATATATGAATTTGTATTCGCATTATTTCCAAGAACTTTCATATCAGTATTTAATACAAGTGTGGAATTTCTTGCTACTTCAAAATTAACACCGTTTGATGTTTCGCCCGGATTTGTAGATGTAAAGTACTGTGTTGCAACTCCATTAAAATTTATTTTTCCCGAACCCAAAGACCTGATTACTTTTCCGCCTGAAGAAGTAAAGTTTCCCTTTAAATTAAACCCGTTGTTACTATAACCAATATCAAGAGTTCCATTAGACTGTGTGTAATTTCCTGATACGTTTAACACAACTTTGTTTGTACCTCCGCCGCCGAGTACTACTTTAGAATTACCAGATATGTTTAAATCTCCGCTGACATTTAAAGTATTGGAGTTATAGTTAAAAAACTGTAGATTTTTTCCGTTTGTATTTGAAATGCTAAGGCTTCCGTTAATATTAGTAATTACATCATATAGATTAAAATCCTGTCCCTGTGATGCGCAGTCCCACGTTAAATTATAAAATGACTGGTTCAGATATTGAGGAACTGTACCAACAATTCCGGAAATCTTTAAAGTAGAACCTGTATTCCATGTTGCAACAGGAATGCTGCCTGAATTACCATCCTGATTATAATCCAACAATCCGCCGTTTTTAACTATTGTATTGCCGCCGTTATAAAAACTGGTTCCGTTTGTCTGGAGAGTCCCATTGATTTCAAGATAAGTACCCGACTGAAAAATATTATTATTTGCAAGTATTCCGCCAGCCAAAACGATTACATTTCCACTGCAATAATTCTGTCCTGTCGCCGAGACTATGAAATTACCTGAAATATTTAAATTCCCACCGGAGAAATTAAACTGACCATTGATTGTCATAGTGCCTGCTGATAATACATTTACATTACCTGTTAAGTACAAACCGCTGCCGTTATAAATATTAAGATTTCCTGTAACATTTATTGTTGGATTATTACTTGAATTTACCGTGGCTACTATATTCAATGTTCCTGCAATATTTATGTTTGCATCTATAACTGTATAATTCGTGACTATTGTAACTCCGCTGCTTAACGGGGGTACCGTTGCTGCGTTTACCCATTGCGAACCGTTATACATCTGCCAGTTACTTGCCGAAGTGAAATTAACATTTCCGTTTGACCTGTAATCACCTGTTGTTTGTGAAAAAGCGTTCGATGAGATTGTTAATAATACTAATAATAAAACTGTTATTACAAGATTATTTTTACTTGTGTTGTTTGAGTTGTTCCTGTTAATCATAATTGTTGTTGTTGTTTGTTGTACAATATATATTACAATTACTATACCGTAATTAATGTTGAATAATAGCTCAATATGAGGCTTTTTCTAATTTGTCTCATAGTTTTTATACTCCGTTTTTGATCTTCAATATTATCAATTCCGTTTAGTATCATAATGAGAATGCTGCGGTTTTATTTTACTAAAACCATTTTCTTCACACTAACATTATTGCCTGCTTTTAATATGCAGAAGTATGTACCGCTTGATAGATTCGAGCCGTTATAATCTATTTTATAATACCCTGCCTGCAAGTTTTTATTTACAAGTGTGGAAACAAGTCTTCCTGACATATCGCAAATGGTCATACTTACATCTGATTGATTTGAAATCTGAAATTCGATTTTCGTTGCCGGGTTGAACGGGTTCGGATAATTCTGCAGCAATTCAAATTTACCGGGTAAAGCAATTTCCGCAAATGAATTTAAATTATAATAAGTGAATATTCCGTTGTAATCGATTTGTTTTAACCTGAAATGATATTTTCCTGAATTTAATTTACTGTCTGTAAAGAAATAAAGACTGGATTCATTTGTTGTACCTTTTCCGCTGACATAGCCTATTTTTTCCCAGTATGATGAATTTTTTTCAGAAGCTCTTTCAATTTCGAATCCTTTATTATTTATTTCCTTTGATGTTTTCCAGTTTAAAGTTACGTTTCTGTCTTTAACAACCGACGTAAAGGAAATCAGTTCAACAGGTAAAGTCCCTTCTTTAGAGCCGAGAGTTATGAAAGAATTATTGGGTATTAAAATATTGTTAATAGACACCGTAGTTCCTGCAACGGTTCCGATATATAATGCTGATGCTGCAAATGTACCTGTCTGCGAAACAAGTATTCTAAGTTTAGATGCGTCAGCTATATTCAAATTAGTAAAATCTATACTGATTTTTCCCGTAACTCCGCCGATTTTATTTGTCTGGAATTTCCATACCCGTGTAACCCTGCCGTTAATGCTGTCGGGTACATCAAGTCCAGAAAAAGCCAGGGCACCATCATCATTTCCAAAAAGCAAATATTCATCAACGCCAATATTTGTATTAGAAATCGAAACCAGCGAAGAAGTATTTGCGGAATTCGCATTCCACACACCTTTTAGATTCGAATAGCCGTTCAGGTTTCCCGTATTTAACGGGGCCGTCGAGCTTAACCATAGCGAATCATCAGAGGGCGAAGCTTCAACACCAATCAGAGTCATATTCGTATTTCCGCTTATAGTCGGAGCCGATGCAAAAGGTATGGTCAAAGTAATTGTGTTACTTGTGTTACCTGCAATAATATAACCTGCATCTATTCCTGTACCAGATACGATTTTAATTGTTCTGTTTTTTAGAGCATCTGTTGTCCAGGATTTTGAAGTGTCGGTAATACTTATTGAAGGTGAACCGCTCATCGAATTAACCTGGAGTAACTGGTTATAAAATTTTCCGTTAACACCCGCCGGACCTTTATCGACTAATGTAGAACCTGTTGACTGGTCAAAATCATAATAGCTTAATAAATTAGCCGGATTGACTGTTGATTTAGAATACATCTGCTGATTAATTTCTCCAAAACTTAATGCACGTTTCCAGATTCTGAGTTCATCCATATTTCCCGAAAATAATCTATAACCATCTGCAATTCTGCCGATATTCAGGCGGTAATTAGATGTCATTGGAACAATAGTTCCCGAAACTGCATTGTTTAATGCAAAGCTTTCAAGAACACCGTTGATGTATAATTTCATAGTTGTATCAGATGAATTACCATCATATATACCCGTGATATAGTACCATTTATCCTTCAGGGGGGTTGTATTCGACTGCAGGAAATATCTTCCTTTTGTAGATGATTTAACAGCCCATTCAATTTTTTTATTATCACTTGAATGTTGTAACCAGAACATGCCGTTATCATGATACGGATAATAACCCCAGTCCATTGTAATAATAGTTCCCCATTTATAATTAGCATTCATATCGGTATAAATATGAGGATCACCGTTCCATTTTATCCAGACTGAAATTGTAATTTTATCAGTTAGTTGATAATCGGGAGCTCCGAGATACACAAATCCATTATTGGTCGATAAGTTTGTGTTATTTAAAAATATTGCGTTATTGGTCGTTTGCGAGTCAGCAGGTAAAAATTGTAATAATACAATTACAATTGCGAAGAGCATTACTTTTTTTACCATATTTGTTGTTGTTGTTCAATTTTTTATTCAATTAAACTTATTATTGCAAATAACATACCGTAATTTTTCTTCGAAATTACAGTGAAATTGAACTTTTTAAAGTTTGTCTCATAGTTAACTAACTATGATTTAAGCAGATATGCTTACAAAATAAGTGATGTGTAAAAATGAGACTTCTCACTATAAATTGCTGATTATATAGTAAGAAGTATAAAGGTAGATTTTTCTTATTTTAATATTACAAGTTTTTGTATTGGTGAATCTATTTTTGTTTCACCTTCGATAGTCATTATATAGAAGTAAACTCCGTTTGCCATGTAGTCGCCTTCGTTATCGCGTCCATCCCAGTTAATCTGGTTAAATCCGATGTTCACTGCCGAGTTTATTAACTTTACAAGTCTTCCGGATACAGTATAAATTTTTATTCTGCAGGCGCTCGGCGGATTATTTCCCCCGAGATTGAAAATAAATCCGGTTTGGTTTCTCATCGGGTTCGGATAATTATATAAATCTTTAATCAAAAGCTGGTTGGAGACAAAGACGGAATATTTTAAAGTATCAAAATCCTCTCCGTTACTTTTTCTGGATACCAGTTTAAAAATGCTCTCTCCCATCGGCAAAGACGGATTGAATCTTATCGATATACCGCCCGATTTTAAATCGCTTCCCTCGACTCTTATCCCGCTTGCTGTTCTTGAATTATACGGCTGGTAAATATTATTTATAAATAATTTAAAATCGGATGTATCGAAAGCATTTACATTTACTCCCGATTTATTTTTTATTTTAACTTCCATTTCGGGTTTATTTCTTACGAATTCACCACCGTTCACTTTAGTTCCGTCGGAATACATTTCGAGGCTGTATACTTGTGAAGTTCCTTTTACAACTATGTTGGTTGTCGTGATATTATTATATGCATATAAATCATTTTGAGGAATAAGAGGAGTCGCTTCGACATACAGAACAATATAATTATTGTATTTTTTCAGATTAGGCAAACCCGATAACTTTACATTTGTTTTTACATAATTCACGCTGTCGATTTTTAGAGTTGCCGTGCTGGTTTCGGATTTAAGAAGTACCCTCTGCCCGTTATTATCGAATGAATATATATCCCTTGTATAGCCGTATAAATCAACATATCCGACATTATAGTATGCCAGTGCAATGCCAAGGCTGTCTCCGCCGTTGAGCAGCGAATCGGATTTTATAAATGTATTATAATCCAGTGCAAGCTCAGATGGTGCGACATAGTTGAATTTTAAGGACTGGAACACGGGTGACTGAGAACCCGTAATAGAATCTATATTTAATTTTGCAACAAGTTTTAATTTCGGATATGTATATGCGTTGATTGACTGCAGGTCAACATTACTGTTTGTAGCAATATCGGACATTACAAGATTTTCCGCGTTAAACCTGTCTATGCCATACACGTCGAATTTTATAGTCGTGCCGGGATAAAGAGTCTGCTGCCAGGAAAAATTCTTCCAGGTTTTAGCAGGTCCGAATGTCTGGTAAATTTTTCCGCTTATGAATTTGAATGTAGGCTGCATAGTGCTGTTTACGGGGATATCGTTCGAATTGTCGTATCCTTCCGACGTAACCGGATTCGGGGTATTGGGATAGCTGATAAAGCTCCATCTGTCCCACGCTAAAAATTCCACCGAATCAACTTTAATACTACCGAACTGTACGAATTTATTTTTTGTGTTAATATTAAAATTACTTACCGTTAAAGCAGTTGGAATCAATTTTACCGCCATAAGTATATGCGTTGCATCAAAAGTATTTAAAAAGTTTAATACAGAATCCGATGAAGATGCGTCAGACATATAAATATGTTTTGTGTCGATTACGAATCCGTTTGTTTTATTCACCTTAACCAAAACCAATCCGCTCCAATCTATTTGCGACCTTACGAGATATGTATAATTATTATTAACTGCATAATAAGTCGGAGCCCAGGGATCGCCCTGCCAGGAACTCGCAATAAGGCTACCCTGCAAATTTACAATTTTCAACCCGTTGTTATCACCGCCAATATAAGATAATTCATAATTATTATACTGTCCGAATTTATTTTTGTAAACAGTAATATTTGAATCACCCGGTAAATCAGCATAACTGTTATCGGTCAAATTAATTTTTGTACTGCCTTTGGAAGAAAATGACGGAGGCAGAGTTGTGTTATATTTAAACCTCCTGATTTCGGACCAGCCCAGTGTATCGGCATTGTTTACGATTGCATTCAGCCTCCAGTAATAAACAATGTTTGAATCGAGCACAGGGATTCTGACCTTAAACTTTGTGGCTGCCCCTGTCATGTTATTGTTAAAATAAGTCTGAGTCATTGCAGAAGTAAATGTTACCGATGTATCTATTTGTGCAATTAATCTGACTGTATTTGACGAAGTATTAATGTTAGGATTTATTCCGACAAATTCAACAGTATCCCTTTTAATAATCATATTATCGATCGGTTTAATCGGGACAAATGCGGTATTTTTTATATTAAGGGGAAACGTAATAACGTTATTCAGCTTTGATTCCGCAGGGTACCAGTTATCAACATCGAGCGTTATTTTCATCCCGTAAATTCCCACTGTATCCAGCTTAAAATTATAAACAACGGTATCCACGAAACTCCAGCCCCGGATTATCGTATCTTTTATGCTGTGGTTCTGGTTACTTCTCAAAACCTGAAATCTTATTTTGCAGGAGTCTGCATAAGTACCGAGATTTTTCGGAAATGTTTTCAATACAATATTTTCCCTTACAACAGAATACGGGTTTGATAAAATATAATCTGTCAATTGAATGTCAAATTCAGGATGGGTCGGAAGCAAAAGTTTCAATGCCGGGTCACCAAGAAGGTTATAGCAGTTTATGGTATTTCTTTGAGCAAAATATAACGACTCGGGTGCCATTGTCGTGGAAGCGTATTTCATTAAATCACCTAATCTTCTTAGATTGTTCGTACTTAAACCCGTCAAGAAAAACTGTTCAAAAATATTTCCGCCGCCGGGGAAGAAACTCCAGCCTGTCGTGCTGATAAAACCTATTGCTCCTTTTCCGGGAGCGGTTAAATACTGTTCTCCAAATCCCCGTGCATTGGCTTCCGAATTCTTTCCCGTGAAACAGGTCATGCTGAATAAAAGCGGAAGTTTGTTTCCGTTTGTTAATATATTGGGGTCCGAATATGCATAATCCCAGTAACCATTTCCCGAATGCCCTATATAACTTACAAGCAATGCACCCCTGTTAATTGAATTTTTAATTGAATCCGAATAATTAAATGTCACCAGTCCGGATGAATCCTTCAGGAATATTTTTGTAGCATCCATTGACAAGGGAGGAACATTAATATACGTATTAAGATATGTATTCGATTGTGTCGTGAACTGTCCCTGGTCTGTTGCATTATAGCCTCCTGAAACGAATACGGATTTTTTAAACCATGTATCGAACGGCTGGCTTTCATATGAAATAATTTTATTAACCATATCCTGAGCTTCCTGTATTGTAAAAGCGGGAAGCCTGCCAATACCAAGCTGATGATAATAAGAAAAAGTTCCGGGAATCATATTCGCGAAATACCCGTCTGTTGGCGGGTTCCCGAATACAGGAACGTAGTTCTGGTAGAAAACAGATGTTGCGGCATTTTTCTTCGGGTCCAGAGAACCTCTGCCAAACAGGCAAACATAAGATATTCTCGGCTGAGTCCAGTTATCATAAACATATTTTACAAAATTTCTGACAGCCACAGGATTTTCAATTCCATAATTAAATATATCATAAATATCTTCCATCTCTGATTTTACCGACCTGAAACCGTCGTGACTGTTTCTGTAAGCTCTCAGTTGTTCCGCCTGTGTTTCGAAAAGTTTATTATAGATGACCAGGTAATCAACTCCGTTTGATGAAGAAGCTAAAGCAGGAACCTGGCGTTGTTTAATCCTAAATGGTTTTTTAGTGATATATTTATTTAAGATTTCATATATACCATCGCCTTTACCTGTAAACACAAGCGTATCTGCAGAAAGATTGAAATTTGTTATCCTGTATCCGTACTTTACATCATATATGCTGATTGGATTTGAGTTATTAAACCCTTTTATTTTAAAAATCTTCGATGTGGAATCGGCAGAGCCGGTCGAAAAGCTTACCTTATTAGTATCAAATTCGAATCTCTTCGGATAGGAAATTTCGAACATATCAAAATACAATTCACCTTCGGTAAATGTTGCGGGCGGAGCATATTTAACCTTTGCCGTATTGTTTGAAGAAGGATTCAGGTAAGAAGACGGAAAATAAAGTGTAGTATCGAACCTTGCAAAATGATTTACCTTAAGCGTGTCTAACAGATTATTATTAAAGCTTAGCACAACCATATGTTCATTTGTAATGGTCGAGCTCTGGTTTTTCGGATAAGCAAAAATTTTAACTTTACACGGCTGAGAAGTTGACAGCAGCGGTGATGTAAATGTCTGCGAGATTGTATTCTGCCACAGCATATCCAACCAGAACCAGCCTTCACCCTGAAATTTTTCGTTGTTAAAATTCCTGTAGTCCTGGTCATTAATCTGCTCACCGTATGAATAAATTAAATCTTTTTCGTAGCGTAATTTTTTGTAAAAATAATCAAGCGGGTAAAGAGTATAGGAAGTGTAATTATAATTCTGAAATCTTGTACCGTATGCTCCGCCCCATCCTACCCAGTATGCACTTGTGTCGGAATATAAATCATTATATTCATCAGTAACATATACTACCTGGTTATTACTGTTATAAGTATTTGTCAGACCGCCGTAATTTCTCTGTCCGTAAAAATCAAAAAAGTCGGTATCGTCAATAACCCCGTCCTGCTCACCGTTAAAAAATATCGGTATCTGGTTTCCCTTGTAATATACTTTCACGGTTCTCGGGTCGATTGCAGCGGTGTTTATGCCTGCATTAGTAAAATCAATTTTATTGATTCTGTAAATTCCGTCATCAACCACATACATTTTCAGGTACGGCTGATTGGGAGTAATCCAGTTGTAATTCTGGGAGAAAGTTACATTAGCAATAAGAAGAATTATAAAAAAGTAAAATTTTTGATTCATATTATAATATAAACTTTAAAACTCAAATTTCATATATCTAGTTTCGGTATAAAAGTCCTTTTATTTCAAAATAACAAGCTTTTGAATGGAAGTTTCCTTTTTGGAGTTTCCTTCGATTATAAGCTTATATAAGTACACACCGTTTGCCATATAATCACCGTCATTATCTCTTCCGTCCCACTGAATCTGGTTATATCCTATATTTGGTACAAAGCTGATAGTCTTTACCAGTCTGCCTGCGACAGTATATATTTTAATCCTGGAATTATTAGGTATATTACTCCCTGATAAATTAAACATAAAGTTAGTCTGGTTTTTCATCGGGTTAGGATAAGTATTCAAATCATATATTTTCAAATCCGGGTTCACCGATAAGAAATATCTTATTGTATCGGCATAATTATTAGATAAATCGTATGCAACATACATAAAATCGTGCACGCCATCTGCAAGTGTGGGTTTATAAACTACTGTTGCCTGAAGGAATTTATTTGCAGGGAATATTATTTCTATTTCAGGATTTTTTAACCCGCCTAAATAATAAGGCACATAGTGAGTATCGAGATAAACCCTGATATTGGAAGTATCCCTTATCTGCATTTTGCTGTCGTCGAGAAATTTTGCTACTATTACAGGTTTAGACTGGATAAAATCACCCGTAAGGACTTTCAATCCGTCATAAGTCACATCCAGCGAGGGATTTATCGAATCACCCGTAACGACAACGGATGTAATGGCGGTGTTGTTATAAGTATAAAATTCGTTCTCTGTGCTTTTCAGTTTCGTTTCAAAAAATATATAAACGGTGTCTCTTGGCTTTTGAATATTTCTCAGTCTCGAAGTGTTAATTAAAATACCCGAACGAAGCGAACTGTCAACCGGCATATATAAATTTACCGTATCGGTTCTTAATACCTTTACACCCGTAGGAGAACTGACCGACCATGTATTTATGGAAGCAGTAGCACCAATAAAACCCACGTTATAATATTTCACGCTGACCCGCACGGAATCGCCTTCCTGAACGACAGTATCGCTTTTCACAAATGAATAATTATCCGAAATAAGCTCCGCAGGCGGTACGTAGTTAAATTTTAGAGACTGTAATACAGGTGATGTTGTTCCGTTTATTGAATCGATATTAAATTTCGTTTTAAGCAGAAGATTCGGGTAAATATAAGATTTCAGCGAATCAAGACTGAAATTATTATTTGATGTTATATTGGAATACAACAATATGTTCTGATTATCTCTGTTAATTCCGTAAACATCGAACCTGAGTGAACTGAATGGAAACAGGAACTGGTTCCATGAGAAATTCCTGTAAAACGATGCAGGTCCAAAATTATGGAATACATATCCGCTGTCATATTGGAACTGCGGCGCCATAGCGGAAATTGCCGGGGCATCTGGAGTACCGCTTGCAAGAAAACTTTCAGCAACAGTGTTTCCTGTATTTGTCGGATAACTTATAAAACTCCATCTGTCATAAGAAATAAGATGCACAGAATCAATTTTTGTACTTCCAAAATCATGAAACCTGTTTACCAGAGCCGGACGAATTGAATCCGTAACACCGTTCTGCACATTTTTAACAACCATAAGAATATAATTGCTGTTAAAAGTATTTAAATAATTTATAACTGAATCCGATGAAATAGGGTCGGTAAATTTAAAATGTTTATATTCCACATAGGCACCGTTATTCTTCCGTACCTTAATAATATTTAGCCCTCCCCAGTGAAGTACCGGGTCAAGTAAAAATATTTCATTTCCGTTTACCCTGAAAAATGAAGCATCCCACGGGTCACCTCCCCAGGACTGAGCAAACAGGTCGCCTGTAAAATTTCTTAATTTAATTCCGTCGGGTGCAGTAATTGTATTTCCCAAATCAGTTACACTGTATTGGGAAGCATATTTTTTATAAATCGTAACCGAAGAATCGGGAATATTTTTCAGCGGTCTCTTTTCGCTAAAAACAAAAGAAGGTAAATAAAGAAATCTGACTGCAGTTGTCCAGCCCGATGTATCGGTATTATTTATAACGGAATTTGTTCTCCAGAAATACACCCTGTTTGTATCGAGTACGGGTAACATAACTTTGAATTTTATAATCACTCCCGAGTCACAGGTTTTATAGAATATACGGTTCAACGGTGAATTGAAATAAATACTCGTATCGAACTGAACATAAACTTTCAAATTATATTTCTTCGGGTCTATGTTCGGATTTATTCCAACAAATGTTACCGAATCACCCTGTATGACGGAATTATCGACCGGCTTAAGTGGAATAAATGCCACGTTTTTAAGGGGTATCGGAACAAAGATAGTATTATTCTGTTCAATCTCTCTTGTATACCAGTTATCCACATCGAGAATTACTTTCATAACATATATTCCCGCAGAATCAATTCTAAAATTATAATTAATTGAATCTACAAAATCAAAATTTCTTACAACCGTATCCGTTATCCTGTTGCTGATATTATTTTTTAAAAGCTGGAACCTGATTTTACAGGAATCCGCTCTCGTGCCGAGATTCTTCGGGAAGAGCTTAAGCGTAATTGGTTCGCGCAGAGACGGAAATATCGGCAGCAGCTGGTAATCGGTCATTTGAATATCAAATTCGGGATATGGGGGCATATTCAATTTCGATGCGGGGTCACCGAGAAGATTATAACTGTTAATAGTGTTTTTATTTACAAAGGAAGTTGTATCTAGAAGTTTCATATATGTCTCGGCAGATTTCAGTATATCGCCAATCCGCCTTAAACTATCGGCACCGAAACTTTTAAAAAGAAAACTGTTTAAAGTATTTCCACCGCCGGGAAAGAAGCTCCAGCCTGTTGTTCCGATAAATCCTATTGCACCTTTACCGGGAAGATACAAAAACTTTTCACCGAATCCCCTGCCGTCAACAGGATCAGTCGATGCATTCTTGCCCGTAAAACAGGTCATGCTGAATATTAACGGATTTTTATTTCCGTTGCTTAAAATATTCAGGTCTCTTATACCGTTATCCCAGGTTGATGTGGCGGCGTGACCGATATAGTTGAGAATCAGCGTTCCCCTGTTAATTGTATTTTTTATTGAATCTTCGAAGTTATAAGAAACCTGTCCCGAAGTATCCGTTCGGTATATCCTTTGCGGAAAACTGACAGGCGGAGGAACTGCAATATATGAATTTATAAGATTATTCGATGCCGTAATAAACTGAACCTGGTCGGAAAATGTAAATCCGCCTGTAATCAATGTTGTTTTTTTTATCCACACATCCAGCGGATTGCTTTCGTAACCGATTATTTTATTAACAATATCCTGCGCTTCCTGAGATGTGTAAGCGGGAATTCTGCCGACTGAAATCTGCGGACAGTAAACAAAAGTACCCGGATTCAAAGTTGCAAAATATCCGTCCGATGCGGGATTACCATAAACGGGAACATAATTCTGATAGTAAACAGAATTACCGAATATCTGCTTTGGATCTACGGAACCCCTTCCGAACAGGCAGAGATATTTTAATGCAGGCGACTGCCAGTTTGCGTTTGCATATCTCACAAAATTCCTGACTGCGACAGGGTCTTCCATCCCGTAATTAAATATATCATAGACATCCTCGATTTCTGCTTTTACACTTCTGAAATTATCATGTGAATTTCTGTAAGCTCTTAACTGCTCGGCGGATGATTCAAACAGCTTATTATATACTATAAGATAATCGGCCCCATTCGCACCCGATGCAAGGTTCGGTACCTGCTTTCTTTTTATCCTGTATGGTTTGGTTGTATTGTATTTATTAACTAACTCGTAATTTCCATTCCCCTTGCCGGTAAAAGCAAGTGTATCGGCTGAAGTAACATAATTAACTATCCTCAGATTATTTTTTGTATCATAGATATTTATTTCATTATTTACGAATCCGTTAATTCTGAATTTTTTAGATGTACTGTCGGCGATGCCTGTTTTAAAACTTAACAGGTTATTTACAAATGTAAATGTATTCGGGTAATTTAAAGCGTAGTAATCAAAATAAAGATATCCGCTATTTAAATCTCTTGTTGTATAAGAAATTGTAATTCTGTTAACAGAAGTCGAAGACAGCAATGAACCCGGGAAGTTAATTGTCGTATCGAATTTATTATAATCGGTTCTGATGATTGTATCTAATCTGGTAGAATTAATTTTTATTATAAGGCAATGCCCGCTGCTCTGATATGAATTCGGATAAGCAAATAGCTTTATAGAGCAAGTTTGCGGAACTGCGGATAAATTAGGCAAACTGAAAGTGTCCGAGACATAGTTAAACGATTCAAATTGTCTCCAGTACCAACCTTCCTGAGTAACTTTTTCCGTATTGAAATACCTGAAATCCGACCCTGCATCTACTGTAATCCCCATCGAATAAATGGAATCTTTTTCAAAATGCAGGTTTTGTGTAAAATAGTTCTGGGGAAAATTAACGTTAGATGAAAAAGTATAATCTGAATATCTGAGCCCCTGAGCACCATCCCACCCTACCCAGTAAACACCTGTATCGGAATACATATTATAATACTCATCCGTAACATAATCTACAACCGATGCGCCCGATTGCTCCTTATAAGTATTTGTCAAACCGCCGTAATTTCTCTGTCCGTAGAAATCGAAATAATCTGTATCGTTAAATACGCCGTCGCTTTCACCATAGAAGAAAACGGGAATTTGATTTCCTTTGGAAAAGACTTTGACTGTGCGGGGGTCAATACTTGCGGGATTCACGCCTGCATTTACAAAATCGATTTTATTTATTCTGTAAATACCGTCCTGTATTACATACAATTTAAGATAGTCTTTATTGGGAGTTATCCAGTTGTAATTTTGTGCAAGGGAAAAGTTAAATCCCAAAAAAATGAAAACGAGTATTAACTTTTTCATTATTATTTTTTGAACTATTTAAGAAGTAATTTAACTTTTAATACAATGATTTTAAACATAAAAATAGGAATACCAAAAACGTATCTTTTCCACAGTCTTTCAGGTTCAAGGTACACCCTGTAAAGCCATTCCAGCCCGTAATTTCGGAAAAATTCAGGCGCCCTTTTTTTTACACCTGAAATAAACTCAATACCGCTCCCAATTGCAATTTGAACGGGAATATCAACCGAGTCAAAGTGTGAGGCAATCCATTCTTCCTGAAGAGGTGTTCCAAGCCCTATAAATAAAATATCGGAATTAGAATTTTTTATTGTTTCGAGGGTTTCAGCGCTGAATTCAGTTTCACGGGGTAATATTCCTGAAATACGTAAGTTTGGGAATTTTTTTTGAAGAGTTTCGGGTAATATCTTTACCGCATCACTGCTTCCACCGAAGAAAAAACAGTTCAATTTGTCTTTATCTGCCAGAGTTAAGATATAATAGTATAAATCCGTGCCAGTAATTCTTTTCTTTAATCCGTTTTTGCCGTATAATATCCTTGATGCCCAGTAAATTCCTATTCCATCACCAAGTAATGCAGAAAATGATTTTAGATTTTTCTTAAAAGCATCATTTTTACAATACTCCAGCAAAATACTTGCGTTGACATTATGAAATGAAAATTTCTCCCTTTTATTTACTTTGGTTTCGACTAGAGTTGAAATCTCGTCGTAGGATGTATTAAGTATATTTACATCAAGTATATTTACGGTTTCCATCAAATAAATTAATGTGTGTTATTTTAATTTGAACAAATACCATTTTCCGGTCAAATCAAACGCAATGTGATTCCAGTTAAACGGCTGCTCGGTTACAAGCGAAGATTTCGGAAAAATGAATTCCTTTCCGTTTATCTTATCGGAAAAATTATTATCCGTATAAACCGAGTCTTTCAATAAATTATTGGTCGAATAAGTAGAATAATATTTCACATTATACTTTGCCAGGTAGGAATCTATTCTTCCTGACTTTAAACAATCCAGATATTCAAAACTGTTTATCAGTCCGTCACCGTCTATTACATTTCTTTCCGAAAAAAATCCCGCCACGCCGCAATAGTCAACCTGGTAAATACTTTCATTTATGTTTACAAGATAATTCAATGTTTTAGCATATTCATAACTGGAAACATATTTATAATTTTTAATCCTCGAACCGTAGAACACATAAATCAGAAGAATTAATGATAAAATCAGTGAAATATTCAAAACAAATTTATTCTTTCGGATTGCCAAAAATAACATTATTATTGCAAGCATAACAGGCATAGTCATATACCATTCGCGCATGCTGTAATTATTGAACAGCAGGTGCAACAGTGTAAATAGGATGCTTCCCGCTCCAAGACTCAGGATTATTAAATAAAACTTTGATATTGTGCTTTCCTTACCCTTAAATCTAAAATAATACACAGCAAAAAAAATAAATGCGGCAAAAACAATTACTATTTTTGCAAACTGGTTGTAAAATTTAGCGGGGTCTGTAAGCAAAGTATTAATGTTGCTTAAAAATATTATATCGGGGAAATTATTCAGTATTCTTCCGGATACAGTATCTATGTGTCCAAAAAAAAGATAATTACCCAAATAATATAAAACTGCAGTTACAAATAAAAACGAAAGTGAGAATAAAATATATTTCTTCTTACCGGGACTTGTATAATAGTCAGCAATAAGTACAAACGGAATGAAAGTGTATAAATAATCAGTCCGCGTAAGGAATAATAAAATTAATATTATTGATTTCAAATAAATATTATTCTCACCGGTATTTAATTCTTTTGATTTAACAGATATAAATACGGACACGAGAAGACAGGCAAGATGGCTTTCCAGACCGAAATCCCTTATAAAAATAAACGACGAAAAAAGAACAGGTAAAATTAAAACATAAATATTATTTGTTTCTTTTTTAAATATATTTTTCAGAGACCTGAAAACAAAATACTGAATCCCGAATATCAGTATAAGATGATACAATACTACAAGCCTGTATAAAAATTCAGGTGACGTTCTGAACAGAAATTCGGGAATAAAGAAAAGCAGAACCAGTGAAATAAAATACAACGGATGATAACCGTCCGTGAGATTTATCCCGTCGAATGTAGAGCCCAGGCCTTTTGCAAAATTACCTGCAGTCTTTATATAAAAAAATGAGTCATCATGGGCAAAGTTAAGCAGGAACTGAAACGGCAGTAAGAAAGCGCATAATGCGGCAAGAAAAAAAAATATATATACATATTTTCTCATATTCACGCTAAAGTTCTTCGTATATTTTGTTTAGAATTTCCAGAGCGGATTTTACGTTATATTTGCTCACTACCTTTTTATATAAATTTTGCGCACATGTTTTTGCGAATTCTTTTTCATTATAATATTTTTCCATCTTTTGCAAAAGCATACTTATATTTTCTTTTTCGAATAAAAGACCGTCTTTTCCATCTTCAATAATTTCGGATATTCCGTTTACATCCGAGCCTATAAATGGAACTTCCATCATTCCCGCTTCAAGAACTGTGAGCGGAAACGGGTCAACTCTCGAAGGAAGGACGAGGCAATAGAATATCCTGTAAAAATCAAAAATGTTTTTTTGCGAACTCAGAATAATTACATTCTCAGGAAGGTTTGAAAAATATTTTATATCATCACCGCCCCCAATCATCAGTAAATAAGCATCAGGATGTTTTTCATTGAATGACTTGAAAGCATTTATAAGTATATCTATTCCTTTTTCTTTAACGGAGAACCTGCCTATATATCCAATCAGATAGGCATTTTGAGGGATTTTAAGCTTAGCCTTAAGATTTTCCGAATTATCGTTTTTTGGAATTTCTTCTGCATCGATAAAATTATTAAATACCTTAATTCTATTTTCATTTACTCCGAAATATTCAATTAAATGTTTTTTCACCGATTCCCCTGCTGCAAGCAGCAGGGGTGATTTATAACTGAAAAATTTCTTCCCGTAAACAAAACTCTGCACGGATGTTATTCTTTTTACTTTGCAGGAAAAAGAAACTAGGTAAGAAATCAGGTCAAAATACCTGTGATGCGAATGAAGAATCCGGATGTCATTTTCCCTGATATAGTTTTTAACGGATTTTATCACTCCGGGTAAATAATCCTTTTTAAGATTCAGAAAATTTACCGTTATACCCGCTTCAGTAAACTTGCTTTCCGCATCACCATCTAGTGCAATTACGAAATGCTTATTTTTTTCGGACTTATTTCCCGCAATCAAATAAATGGTTTTCGAAATTCCGTCCGTTAAATTCAGACCTGTATGTAAGTGTAATATGTTCAATCTAGTTTTACCAGATTATTTCCACGGAAAATATAGAAATCGCAGTTATCGGATAATATTTTCAGCAATACCATTACGGGTTTACCTAAATTATTAAATTCAAGATATTGCACAGACATAAAATCATTTTTAATTCCGTTATTATTTTTTATTTCTTTTTCGTCACCGTCAAGATAAAAGAATTGTGTTTTTCCCGTACAGATTAATTCATATTCCTTTTCACCTGTTTTATTTACTATTATATCAGAAATTAATGAGTTCTTATCAAGTGAAACAGTTCTTACCAAATCCAAAATTGTATCCTTAATAACAAAACTATGATATTTAAAGTAATTATACGGGAACATAATATTATCGTACATAAAATACTGCTGCATTCTTGCGGGATTACCGATTATAATATTTTTCTTTGAAGAATTGAAGTCGGTTTTAATCACATTTCCCATTCTCGCATTTCCCTCTGCGTATGCTGTTTTCCAGCCGTCGATTACTCCATAATCCAGAAAAAGCCAGATTTCAAATATGAACATCAAACTGTACAGAATCATTTTCGAATTTAATTTCACAGTGCATATTGTCCCGACAATCATTACTGTAAAGGTTAATAATATAAGCTGGGGACGCAAATATCCTGCATAAATCAACGGAGACAGAGAAAAAAGAAATACAAGTATTAGAAATAAAATATTTTTTACCTGCTTTTGTTTTACAAACTCTATAACTGAAAACACGACAAAGACAGCAGTAAAAATAAGATATATTAAGACCAGGATATTATACTCTTTCAGCTCATTTCTCAATACGGAAAAATCATACGGAATCAGCGATGCTATAATTCCTTTAAAAATTATTTGTGCTGAATTTGCCCAGAATTCACCCTGAAAAAATTTACCCAAAAACACGGGTATGCTTCTGATTAAAAACATTTTCGAGACAAAATATATCAGTAAAACCGCAAATTGCAGAATAAATACATTTTTATTTTTTACTACGGTTTCTTTCCCGTAAATTATATAAACCAGTAATATACATATAAACGGAAAAGATACTGCCATTTCCTTTGTCAGCAAAGCAAAGGCAAATGATACAAGCGATATTATCAGAAGTATTGTTTTTTTATCTGCTATGTATTTCAATGTATATAAAAATGAAAAAAGAAAAAATATTCCGCACAATATTTCGAAATAAGCAGCAGACCAGCATAAATTATGAAGGTTGTTAGGATAAAATAAAATCACAGCTTCGGAAAATACAGACAAAATAATGTCTTTTGAGATTCTGAAAATTATAATCCCTGCTATGAAGGCGAACAAGATATATAAGAACAGATTAATTAATTTATAAAAAACAAAATTATCATAAGATATTCCAAGAGATTTCTGAATATTCACGATACCCTTTAAAGTCAGAAAAAGAACAGGCCTGTACCTGTACCGGTCAATATATTGCAGGTTATTCGTTAACTTGTCGGAGAAAGTTGAATTCACGGCAGTGTAAGCATCTCCGAAAGTATCCGACAGGATACCTGTTTTGAATATTCCCAACGAAGAAACTGCAATTATAAAAATTGCAAACAATAGAAACGAATAAATATAGAATTTATTTTTTTTCATATTTTTTACTTAGTTGATAATATTTAATTTTAAATAAATCAAAAAGCATTAATATACCGTGTTTAAAAATCATCACCGTGCTAACCCCCTGCTTTCTCAGCTTTACGGGAATCTTACCGATTTTATAATTTCTTTTAAAAGCGAGATATATCAGCTCAACATCAATCGCAAAACCGTTTATTTTAGTCCTGTTAAATAAATCAACACCTGTTTCAGCAGTGAAACCCTTTAAGCCGCACTGCGTATCGCTGAAATTCCCCGAAGTAATTCCACCGATAATGAGTGAAAAAAACTTGCTTCCGAAAGAACGCAGAATTGAAACATCCTTAAAATATGAAGAGGCATTCAGTGTCCTGTCACCGATAACCATGTCATATTTTTCCTTATCAAGAGTCTCAATGATTTTTTCAAGGTCTTCGATTTCATAGGGAATATCCGCATCGGTAAAGACTCTGTACTTTCCATCCGAATTAAGCATTCCTTGTTTTAATGAATAACCCTTACCGAAGTTTTTTCCATTTACAATATATCTGCAGTTGAAATTATCGGAAATATTTTTAACTTCGCTTCCATTAGAACTTCCGTCATCAACAATAATAATTTCATAATCATAATCTTTTTTTGAAAGATAACCTGCGAGATATGGAAGATTATATTTCAGTACATCCGAATTATTGTAAACCGGTATTATTATACTTAAAAAAATCAAATTATTATTTTAATATTTCATTTACTTTATTTAATACGCTTTCGTACGTAATATTCAGCAGGCAATATTTTTTATCATATATGCAGTCGAAACCGCATTCAAAGCAATCCATCAGGTTAAAAATATAATTGTTTTTACTGTCTTCGGTTTTATAAGGGAAATACCTGTTGAAATATCCGCCGTCAAGTACAGCGAGCAGCGGCTTTCCGAGCTTCAAAGCAATGTGTGTCAGTCCGGAATCCCCGCCGATAAATAGCCTGCAGTGATTAATTATTCCGGGCAATTTATTCAGTGGTGATGTATCTATAATTATATTTACGTTTCCATTTCTTATTTCTTCTAGCAGAGTTTTCTCCTTCGGAGAACCAATTAAAACAATTTTATATTTCTCTGCCAATTCGGTGCTCAGGCGGGTAAAATTTTCCACTCCCCATGTTCTGTCCAATTCCGTGGAAAGCGGTGACACAACGATATATTCATCTTTCTGTACTAAATCTTTATTAATAAGTACATTGTCTCCCTGCACAATAAATGTTTTATTGTTATCTAACAATATTTCTTTTCCGCCTGAAAATACTTTCAATAATTCCTTATGCTTTTCGTATTCGTTTTTAATATTATTAAACATAATTTCCGTATAGCCCTTATCAGTAATATTGCCCGCAACTCTTTTTAAGTATTTCCTGTCACCACTCACTGCATATATATTATTTGCTCCGCTTAACAGGGATATTTCGTCATTCAGCATTCCCCTTGCCGGTGTAAGATTATATAGTTTATTTAATCTTAATTTTCTTATACTTCCCAGTAGTTTAAACCGGTATGGTAAAAACCATTTATATAATTCATAATTATATTTTAGGATTTTTATTTTTCCCTTATAATTTTCAAAAAGCGTGAAGAATTTTTTCTTTATCAGGAAATAAACACCGGTATCATCGGGAAAAACCGAATCATTTTCAAGTATCATGGAAGAAACTACAAGGTCCCCTATTTTTTCGGAGTTAAAAAACAATATGTTTTTAAATTCGGGATTGTTTCTTTTTCCGAAAAACAATTTCAGGAAAAAGAAAATAAGCAGGGAAATAATATTTTTTACATTTGAAATCATTTTTTCACATCCGAACCCGAAATATTATAAGTATCGTATTTGAATTTTTTATTAAAATAGGAATTAACCTTTGAAGAAATTTTTTTCTTTCTCAGGAAATTCACGATTTTATCACCCAAAAAAGTGACAGGAATATAACGGAAAAAATATTTCCTTTTTATACCCTTATACTTAAGTGATTTCAGGAGATGTTCCCTTGATTTATTAATACTACCCCTGTAATATTCCAGCAGCCCCATCCTCAGGTAATACTCACCTGTTTTTTCAGTGTAATGATTATCAAGATATTTTATGCTGCATTTATAGTAATTGATTTTTTGCATATCGTAATATTCGGACGGACGCTCAACCAGCCTGTATCTATAAAGCGACCTTTGAATATTATGCATTTTATATCCGAGAGAAAGCAACCTCAAAAACAGTTCATCATCTTCCGCAGAATAATATTCTTTATCATATCCTCCGGAATCGATAAGTACACTCTTATATGTCAATATTGAAGAATGCAAAACAGAATCTATAAACGGCATCATAAATTCAATATCCCTGTGTTCTTCGGGAAGTTTTTTAGGCATAATTGATTTTCCGTTCTCATCAATAAAAGTAAAATTTGTTCCGACAAGCTGAATATCTTTATTATTCAGCAAATAATTAATCTGCATTTCAAGTTTTTCCGGACTTACAGTATCGTCTGCGTCCATCCTTGCTACGAATTCACCTTTTGCTTCGCCAAGTCCGAAATTAAGCTGTTCAATTAATCCTGCACTTTCTTTTTTATAAAATTTAATCCTGTCATCTTTTATTGATTCGATTATTTTTTGAGAACCGTCAGTCGAGCCATCATCTATAATTATAAATTCAAAATTTTTATATGTCTGGTTTAATATGCTCTGTATAGAATCACGGATATATTTTTCCGCATTCTTAATTGGCATTATTATTGAAATCAAATTCTCAGACATATTATTTTACTGCAGTGATTTATAAATGTTAATATAATCCCCGGTTATTTTATCCCAGTTTAAAATATTATAAATGTATTTAGCTCTTGCAGATACATTTTCTTTTAATTCGTTATCATTATTCAGTTCAATTAAAATACTCTTTAATTTTCCGCAATCTCCGTAGTCAAACACAAAGCCGTTTCTACCTTGTTCAATTGATTCAGATGCGCCGGTTTCTTTTGTAACAACGGGAATCACGCCGGCGGCCATGCATTCCACGGTTGTTATGCTGAAGGGCTCATAGCTGCCCGATGAAATAAATACATCTTTATCTGTTAAATACCCTGCAAGTTCATCCGGCTTCATTTTCCCGGCATAAAACGTTTTTATGCGTTTATTAATAAATAATTCATTTTGAACGGGCTCGCTTTTATCAATAATGTATAGCTCTATATCAATATTTATCGTTTCCAGTGCATCCTTCAGAAAAGAGAAGCCTTTTTCTTTTCTGTCTGTATCTGCTATATAAACAATTTTTAACTGATTATTCTTACAGGGTTTTCTTAATTTTCCGGCTTCTGCAAATTCAGGGTCTATACCGTTTTTTATATATCTTATCCTTGAATCATTAACCGTGTAATAATTCTCAAGTAATTTTCCGAAATTTCCTGACAGCAAAATGAGCGCATTAGAATATTTTACAAATATTCTTTCGGCAATTTTATCTTTTAAATTAAAAAACCGGTTTACTTTCCTGAAAAATTTATTCTCGTGAACAATCAGTCCGTGCAGGCTGTAAATTATTTTTGTTTTAAAAAACATTTTATAAAAATATGCGGCAAATGCAAATCTTTCAAATGTAATAAGATGTATTATCTTTGGTTTTAGCTTAAAAAGCGCAAAAAACAGAGAAAATATACTTATTCTGCAAACATCGCTTCCATTAATGGTTTCAACAGTTTCTTTACCAAATAATTTTTTCAATATTCCGTATTTTTTCCCGTCAAAATAATATTCAATAAATAAAGACTTATGATTTACGGTGTAATTATTAAATATTCTTTTAGCGACCTTTTCGGGTCCCTTCAATATTTCATCTTTGCAATATCTTCCGATATATATTAAATCCATCTTAAATTATTTATTTCCTGACAGCATTTTTACAAGCCACCCGAGATTCAATTTGCCCGACAAATAATTCTTTACAAAAATATATTTGCCGTACTTTTTCTTGTATTCGGATATTAAATCAATTTTACCGTTTGATATCAATATCACGCTGAATTTTCTTGAAATATAATCCCTGAATTTTTTAATCTTTCTGTTAGGATATTTTCTAAAATCGGAATTATACCAAATGCTTTTGTGAACTTCGAAATTATTGTTGTTTATTATCTCCTGTTCCCAGTTCTTTCCTATGGGAATATTAATCATCAGATACCTGCTGTGTTTCAGGCAGTCTTCAATGAATTTTTTTCCCTCTTCTTTTTCAAAGTGTTCAATCACGTCTCCGCATACAATCAAATCATATTTACTTTCATTGTTTTTAAAAAAATCGGCTGCATTTTCTATATAAACGTTATCATAAAAATAGCTGTGATATGGCTTCACATAATCCTCGAAAATCTCGACAGCATCGATTTTCCTGTTCCATTTATCCGAATAATTACTGTCATCCCAGATTTCAAGGAATTCCCTGCCAAGAATTCCCCACCTGCCGAAGCCCGCGCCAACATCGAGTATGGAATTCGGATTAATCCTTCTGATTAACTCAATGCAATATGAAATATTTTGCCAGTTTGAAGTTCCCATATTATTCGGGATTCAGAAATTTTTTAATGAAATAATAGTCACCATAAAAAATAAAGTATTCGGTAATAACTGAAATTACAGCCGCTGCAACAATACCGTAAAGCGGTATAAAAATTATATTCAGAATAATATTAATAATTAACCCCGTAAAAGTAACATACATATTTTCCCTGAATAACCCCAGTCCGTTTAAAATCATACCCGTAAGGTTATTCAGAGCCAGTCCGATTACTGCGAAAGATACAATCTTCAGTATAAAAACAGAATTTGAAAATTTATCAGTATAAATCAATTTTATCATGAAATCAGAAGCAAAGAATAAAATTACATTTAGTATTATCCCGATAAACAAAAACCATAATGCATACTTTTTAAAAAACAATTTAACAGCACTGTTTCTACGGCTTAAATAAGACACGTGTGTAAGTCCGCTGATCAGTAAAAAAGAAAATGCAAAGGAAGAGGCCTTGTAAATTCCGTAACCAATGTTATAATAACCTACCTGAGAAAAATCCGTGAATTTGGAAATCAGAAGAATGTCAATTTTATCGTACAGAAAATTAAAAATCACTGCCAAACCAAGCGGTAATGATATTTTAATAATACCGGTCAGAACTTTTAAATTAAACGAAAACGCAAATTTCCCGTCTGCTTTCACTATATTCACTGCCAGCAATATTACGTGGTACAGAAATCCGAGAGAGTATATTACTAAAAGTAATTTTAACGAAGAATTATAGAAAACCGTAAAAACAAGAAACGCCAGAATAGTAATCACACGTGAGTTCAGCAATAATTTAAACTGCACTTTAAATTTCCGCAATCCCGATAAAACCGAGTTAAGTATATTTATATTTGAATATAAATATACCGGTATTACAGTAACCATGTAAAGCTTAAAGGAAACAGAACCGTAAAAAAGTTTATAATATAAGAATGTCAGAATTAAATAAAAAAACAGTACAAGTATATTCAAGGAAAGAACGCGGCTTAGCAATAGCGTGGGATTTTCGTTTGATATCGAGACTTCCCTCTGAAGATAAACCGGCAGACCTAAATTAAAAAGAGTGATAAAAACGTTCGCAAGAGTGAAAAGTGTAATTAACTGTCCGTATGATTCGACAGAAAATTTCCTCGCAAAAACCAAAAACACTGTGAAGAAAAAAAGCTGTTCCGTGACATTAAGAAGAAGCAAATACCTGCTTTCTTTTAAAAACCCGAAATTATATGTTAGTTTTGGCGTCAAAGGATAAAATTATTGATAAGTTAATATTTTATTACAAAAAAATAAGTAGATTATTTAAGGCAAGAATGTATTTATTATATTGAAATGAGGCTAATATTATATTAATTTGTTTAAAACCAAGGATATGGAAAAAACAAGGAAAAATATTATTCCTGTAATTATTTTATTATCCGTTTACACTATCCCGCTTTTCTTCGATAATAATCTTATTAACGTAAATATTATTCACTTTTTTTTGTTTTCGGCACTATCCCTTTTACTGTGCTTAAGCTTTTTCTTTTATAAGTTTTCTTATACCTACAATTCCAGGGTTAAAATATTATTCGGAACATTTGCATTATTTATATTATTTATCTTTATTACTTCATCGGTAAACAACAGGTTTCTGCTGGCATTAGAGCACATAGCAATATATATAATTGTTTTTGTGTTTTCTTATCTGTTATTTCTCTGTTTCCGGTTATTTGACAGGGAAAAACTGATATATTATATTTCTTTTACAATCACAATAATCTGCACATTGGTTTCTTTACTCGGGTTATTCGAGTTCTTTAATATATTCTTACTTAATTTTCATATAAACTCCAGGCCGGGTTCCACATTGAGTATAAGGAATTTCGCTTCAGAGTATTCGGTAACGGCAATACCCTTCGTTTTAATGTTTTACCTCAGAAAAAACGGTATAGCCGTGAAAATATTTTCTTATGTTTCATTGATGATTATTCTTTCATTCATCTTTTTTTGCAGAACAAGATCTTCATTCGTAATAATTTTATTTTACCTGCTGTCTGTTTCGGCATATTTTTTTTACAACAGGTTTTTCTATGAACAATATTTAAAAAGAGCTTATTTAAGTTTCATTTTTATACTGGTTATATCTTTTACAATCGGAAACTTCACGGCCCCCAATATAGACAGGGAAAGGGCAAGCCTTGTAAAAACAATTACAACCATTGTTGACAAAAATTATCCCGAAAACGAAGCCCGGATTAACTACTGGAAAACTTCCCTTAAAATATTCAGGGATGTACCCATAACAGGAATCGGAACAGGAAGCTGGTTCGGGATTTATCCGATATATAACGGGAATATATACAATGACGAGAATATCTTAAAAACATCCGAATTAAATCCGCACAATGATTATCTGGAAGTATTAAGCGAAAATGGTATATTCGGATTTGTTTTCTTTGTATTCTTCCTTTTCCTAATCGGGAAAAATTTATTTTATGAAACCCGTGATGATTTGATAATCTTTCCGGTATTATTGTCTTTTGCAGGATTTTTAATAATATCTTTATTCTCTTTCCCCAGGGATAATATTGCCATAATGACTTTAGCCGGAACGGCAATCGGAATTTCCTTTACGAAAAAAGATGAAGGAAAGGAAGCGGAATTAATTAATTTAAATGTCAATAAAATTAAAACAGCTATATTGGGAATAGCAACAATTGTTTTAACGGCATCGACTGTCTTTTGCTTTTACAGGTACAGGTATGAGGTAACATATTTAAATGCCATAAAAGATAAAATCTCCGGGAATTACAATTCG
>Ga0224522_1000137_pt1 | contig 35412 bp, 30 predicted proteins | sample CFST25metaG_FD_182733 | JGI IMG/M metagenome (GOLD analysis project Ga0224522, IMG submission 182733) | Peat soil microbial communities from Stordalen Mire, Sweden - C.F.S.T25 | ecosystem: Environmental > Terrestrial > Soil > Wetlands > Peat | place: Sweden: Norrbotten County, Stordalen Mire...
ACTGGTCTTACCGCTAATACCCAATATCACATAAGATCTTACGCTACCAATTCAGCAGGAACAGCTTATGGCTCAGATGTTGTATTTACTACAACTGTTGCAGTAGTAATTCCTACTATCACAACGATATCTGTTTCTTCTATTACAAATACAACTGCTACTTCGGGTGGCAACATTACTTCAGATGGAGGTGCAACTGTAACAACTCGTGGGGTATGTTGGAGTACAACAACCGGGCCAACAACTGCATTAAGCACTAAAACAACAGACAATACTGGAACAGGAATATTTACAAGTTCAATAACTGGATTAACCGCTGGAACAATTTATTATGTTAAAGCTTATGCCACCAACAGCGCAGGAACTTCTTATGGAAATGAGATTAGTTTTATAACTTCAGGTCCACCCGCAATTACAACTATAACTATAACCGGAATAACCAACACTACTGCAACAAGTGGAGGGAATATTACCAGTGATGGTGGAGCATCTGTAACAGCTCGTGGTGTTTGTTGGAATATAGCCAATGGTTCATTACCTACAATAAATGATAATAAAACTATTGATGGAATTGGAATAGGTGTATTTTCAAGTTCAATAATTGGTTTAGAACGATATACAACGTATAATGTAAGAGCGTATGCTACTAATAATAATGGTACAGGATATGGAAATACTATGTCGTTCTTCACAATACAAATTGATCCTATAATATTTAATTCTAATTTAACTTATGGAACTGTATCTGACATTGATGGTAATGTATATAAAACTATAATTATTGGAACTCAAACATGGATGGCAGAAAACCTTAAAACAACGAAATACAACGATAATTCAACTATTCCTCTGGTTACTGATGCATCAGCATGGGAGGCATTAGCGGCATTCACCACACCAGCTTACTGCTGGTATAATAATGATGCAGCTACATATAAAGCAACATATGGAGCATTGTATAACTTGTTCACAGTAGATGTGGCTAGCAACGGGGGCAAAAATGTATGCCCTACAGGTTGGCATATTCCCTCTGATGACGAGTGGACAACCTTTACAACCTACTTGGTCGGCGAAACCATTGCCGGAGGCAATCTAAAAGAAACCGGAACCACTCATTGGTTAAGTCCAAATGTAGACGCTACCAATGAAACGGGTTTTACAGCTCTTCCGGGTGGCTACCGCGGCGTCAGTGGAACTTACAACCTCATTGGCGACATCGGTTACTGGTGGAGTTCTACTGAGTACACGACTTACATCGCCTGGTTCAGGAACGTGGGCTACGGTAGCCCCGGTGTGGGCAGGTCCGATTTCGATGGGCGGTATGGTTTCTCTGTTCGTTGTATCAAGGATTAAAAGCTCCTAAAAATAACCTATTTAAAACAATGGAAAAATCAGAGATTTATTTAAAAACTCTGCCTGATAAATGGATAAATAAAGACACTAAACAAAAGGTACAAATTTTTAAGCACGGCATCGAAACATATATCGCAGAATATGATCCTCCTTTGCAATTATCAAGGGAAGTGCAAAATGAAGAGATAAAAATCATACAACTTTCAAATGAGTTATCAATTTGTAAATTGACAAATTGTTATGGTTCGTGGACTATGAAGTTTTTATCACGGGATAAAGTTTATGTAAGTAATAATCCTGAAATAAACCCAAAACCAATAACTTGTATTTTTGAAAGGATAAAATCCATTGATATTTAATTCAATGATTCTGTCAGGCATATTCGAAGTTCGCCTCTTTCATTTGTTTTATCCAAAAGACTGAATCTCAATCTGATCAATCTCCTTCATTAACCGGTCAGTTTCAGCCAGAGCAATAATTATTTTCTGGTCGTGCTGAATATTCTCAAACGATAAGATTCTCCCTTTCCGGTGCTTCAACCATTTTTGTATCGGTTGATAACTGCCAATATAAAATTCCTCAGAAATTAATTTAAAGCCAATTGATTTTTTGTTTAACTTTCATATCGATTGTGAGGAGTCAGACAAAAGCCTTTAAACATTGAGGATGCAGCGGATTGTTGGAGTAAAGCTTCTGTGATTGACGGGGCAGAGCTGTAAGACAGAGAAAGTAAACAGGAACCAAAGGAGCACTGCGAAAGCTGTTATAAGACTGTGTATAAAACGCTTTTTAGTTAGGTTTAAGATTTCGTGAACTCCACTTGACACACTCTACTCCGGACTTCAATTGTAAAACTTAGGTATTGGAATTTTCTATATTTATTATATGAACAAAAACCAAACACCCATGAAAACAATATTGACTATTGCTCTAGTGATTTTTTCAAATATTATTTATGGTCAAACCAGCAAAATTTCTATTGATTATTTTGGACAAACGCCTCCGGATACTGTACCTATAATTTTTGCCCCGGGGATTATTTGTCTTGACAACAGATTTGAAGCCCGTGGGGCATTTTCTCCCGACGGGAAATCGTTTTATTTTACAATTACAAATGAAGATTTTACTTCTCAAAAAATATTTTTCTGTGAATATTTAAATAATAGATGGACTAAACCGGATACAGCAAGTTTCTCTAAAACATTTAATAATCACGAACCATTTTTTTCATTTGATGGTCAAAAACTATTTTTCACCTCCGACAGGGATAAACAAACTAAAGAGAATACACGCGATTTGTTTTTTGTAAACAAATTGAGAAACGGTTGGTCTGAACCTGTTAAATTGGATACTCCAATAAATTCGGGTTATAAAGAGAACTTTTTCAGTCAATCGAGAAGCGGGACAATTTACTTTGTATCTAACAGGCCTGGTGGCTATGGAGTAGTTGATATATATTTTATTAAATTAGACAATGGAAAATATGTGAAATTATACAATATAGGAAATACAATAAATTTTGGTTATGCTGCAGATCCATGCATTGCACCCGATGATAGCTATTTAATATTCTCATCAGCACGAAAAGTCGATGCAGATAATCTTGATCTGTACATAAGTTTTAACGAGAAAGGAATATGGAGTGAACCTGTTAATATGGGAAATCTTATTAATACAAAAGCAAATGAATATAGTCCATTCCTTTCACCAGATGGTAAGTACTTATTTTTTGTCAGGCATGACGGAAAGAAAGGAGATATTTACTGGGTAAATGCGAGTATCATAGACAAATATAAACGATTCAAGCCCTCCACACATCCATAACAAGACTAAGGACTGAAGGATAAATTGTTCATACATCCTGACAGTTTTAAAATTAATCCTAAACCTAACACGGGCGGTGCTATGAAAAGCATGCCTTGACACGGACGGCAACTTATTAAACCGGGGGTTATAGTGCAAGCGGAGTCGGCTTTATTGTCTGATAAATCATCTTTGTTTTGATATTAACGATAATTATTCTTAATTTGTGATATTAAAAAACTCAAAAATCTATTGATTCCTATTAGTCTAAATATTAACAGATTACAGCACCTTTTGGATCTTTACAAACTTTCGAAGGAAGATTTTCTTTTATTAATTAATAAGGGCAAGAAGAGACCTTTGACAGAAAAGGATCTCTTCAAATCTGAGATAAAAATTGAACACCTTAAAAGAATTGATAAGGTATTTAATAAGGGACTGAACTACTATATTAACCCGGACGAACCTATAAAATCTACTGATGAAAGCATTTTCTTCAGAAAACATAAATTTAATGCTGAATTAAATTTCGCATCAAAAAAAATAGTAACGCAATTTGAGGAAGAGAAAATTTCAATCTCTTCGATTTCAAAACTTTCGGATATAAGCCTTGACAGATTATTACCTATAGTTACAGTAAAAGACAATCCGCAATATGTTGCTAATGAAGTAAGCAGATCATTATATCCAAAATTCAATAGAAATCTAAAAGAGTTCTTAAAGGCATTAATCTCGAAACTCGCAGATCAAAATATTTTCGTTTATGAATTCGTGGAAACTTGGAATAAAAAAGATAAAGCTAATGTTGAGGGAATATCTCTCTCTCCAAATGTGATTGTCCTTAAACGCCTGCAAAAATCTTTTAGGAGAGAAATTTTCACACTAGCTCACGAATTGGGCCATTATCTTCTCAATGAGGAAGAGATTGATGAGAAAATTTCAGAATACACTATCGACTATTTTTCGCTTGGAAAGATAGAGAAATGGTGCAATGATTTTGCCTTCTACTTCCTTGCTCAAGAATATTCAACTGTAATTATGGATTTAGAGACTGCATCGGCAAAGAATGATTATCATACCGATTTGCTTGAAATGATCACTGAAAAGACAAATCTAAGTCTTATCGCATTATATACAAGGTTATTAATTAACAATAAAATATCTGCAAAGAATTATAATACCATTAAAGAAGATCTCTATGTAAAGTACAAAGACAAGGAGGATGCGGAAAAAATTAGGAAAGAACTTGATAAGGCTGAGGGTAGAAAGTCAAAAGGATCAACTCCTAAGCCGATCCAGTCCCCTTTACTGATAAAAACAATGCAATTCGCTTATTTGGAGGGGATAATAAATGAAGTTGAATTTTGCAGAAGATTAAACCTAAAGCCAAATAAACTAGAACTTTTCTTGCAATGAGAATCCTTATTGATACTAGCTCATTACTGGCTTTAGTAAAATACTATCGACCCTTTGATAAAGAGGATTCATTAAAAGAATTTTTCAAAAACAAGATTGACAACGGTAGCATTTTATTAATTGATAAAGTATTCGATGAGTCTAGATATTTGTCTAAGGGACAGATAATTAAAGATCTCGAATTCTTACAGGACAAAAAAAGACATTTTAAAACTGATGAGCTTTTGCCGACAAAGAAATTCTTTAATATTCTTGATAACCAACTTTGCCAGGTTCAATTAAAAAATAGACTCTCATCAATTGAATATGAACAAAATAGGAATGAATATCTTGATTCAGCTGACGCAAAACTTATTTTATATTGCTATAATGAATCAAATGATTTAGGGCTTGATAATCCTCTGCTAGTTACGGAAGAAACTAGTGCTGAGAATGACAATAAAGTATTCAAAAAGCTGCCAGCTATCTGCTCCATATTAAATATTGAACAGTGTAACTTGCCGACACTGATGAAAGACCACTTTAAAATTAGACTAAGTCAATATTTAGAATAATTGCAGTGTCGGTCATAGACCGCGACCTCATCATCACCCTGATTAATAAATAACGCCAGCACCTAACACGGATGGAATAGTTAAAATTGCCTTCGTCAGTCCGGACAACTTCGTCATGACACCAAACGCTCGTCCACCTACCGGGACTGGCAAAAAACACGGCACCCCGGCACGGACGCCAACTTATTAAACCGCCGGGCCGTCAGACTGTCTAAAAACCTAGTTTTATATCGATTTGATTTTTCCAATATATTGAATATTAGTATCTTAATTTTTCAATGATAATAACAGAAGTTATTAGACAGACTCCCGTTAGCGGCAACTCATCAAGAAACTATCATCTTCATATACAGACAAATACAGTAACATGATAAATTCAATTCAAAACACAGACCACTATACTTGGGGAGTCAATTGTGACGGCTGGCATTTATTAAAGTCAGATACCTTAAGTGTAATACAAGAGCGAATGCCTCATAATACTTAGGAGCAATTACAATTATCATCAGTTTGCATAGCAAGTCTTTTATATTTTATCTGGTACTGCAACATTTGAAATTAATGGATAGGTTGTTTCAGCTTTTGAAAGTATTCACATTCCCAAAAAGACTGTACATCGAATTTTTACCGACAGGGATCGCACATTTCAGATACAAGGAACCCTTCCCTCCCAGAAAATTCATAGAAAGAGGTTTTAATATTCAGCACTGGTCTGATTTTCCAGAAGGCGGACATTTCCCCTCTATAGAAAAACCGCAACTACTTGCTGATTATATCAGTTTTTTCAGTAAAATTTTGCTTCCTGATCAGGGAGACAAGATATCTTGATTTGAATTGCTCGCTTGCAAGGGCTTGTTTTATCGGAGGCAGTTTAAGAATAACACCCAGTACTGCAGCCATGGTCCTGTGACTTAATAAAACATGATTATCGAAAATGAGATTCTGAAGTTTCCCCCGTTCGATAGCCATTGTTACAATCCTGTGAATAGAATTTACGGGTGTGATGATTCGTTCTGTGCGGCTTTTTAGCTCAATTGCCTTTTTATCACAACCATTAAGACATACACCGCAGCCCAGACAGATCTCCTGCAGGACTTTTGCTTTTTTTCTGCCCGGTTTTGAAGGATCGTTTGCAGATACAAGTGTCATTGCTTCCACAGGGCATAAAGCAACACATTTACCACAACCGCTACAATTCTCTTCAACTATATATGGAATAAAGTTGGTTGTATGAACAGGATTTTGAAATCCAAATTTTCTTGAGGCTATAAGTGCCTCGCAGCAACAACCGCAACAGTTGCAGATGAAGCTCACTTTTTCCTGGACATTCTCACCGAATTGAACGAGGTTATTCGCTCTGGCTTCTTCCAACAGATCTAATCCTTCTGAGTGATCAACTTTCCTGGCAATTCCATGACGGATTAATGAATCTGCAGTATCATTAAATGTCATACAGATATCAAGAGGAGCATCGCAGTTTTTTCCCACATGTTGCATTTTATGACGGCAATAACATATACCAACACCAATAGCCGATGCTGTTTTTATTACTTGCGATGCTCTTTCGTGATCGAGCACATGAAGAGCATTTTCGTTGGAGAGTATCTTTTCGTTGACATAAACCCTTCCAACCTGCGTTTCTCCTGTCAGGAAAAGATCCTTAATAAAATCTTCCTCCACATTCATATACTGGTAATAGAGTTCAGAAAGAGATTTCTGGTCAATATCATTTCTGTATCTCATCAAAGAAAACTCGAAAAAGCCTGCCATCGGAGGTGGCATAGAATATATGATGTCGTCATTCTCCACTGCATCGAGCAGCAATCCTTTGTCAGCCAGGTCATTCAATATTTTTGCTGCATCCTTTTCACCCATTTTCCAGATTCCTGCTGCTTTTTTGACATTAAAGGGTTTTATTGGAAGCAATGAAACTAGTCCGGCCTCTCTTTCCGAGAAGAGAATTTTTAATATTTTGAAAAGCAAGTCAGAGGCTACAGCTCCCTGTGGAAAACGATTATATCTCTCTGCAAGCAGTTTGTAGTTATTCTGTTTAATTGTATTGTGATGAGCCATGGCAAATGGAATTCTTCTTATTTATATTATCAAATATAAGTTTTTTAAAGATAAAGAAATACTTCAGCTCTCTGCGTTTGAGATCTCACATTTAGAAACTTTATTATATGTTTGCATGTTATAGTTTTGACACATTAGATGTTCGAATGTAATATTTATTCGAAAAAATTATACATTTACTACATGAAAGCAAACAACAAAAAAGCACGACCCCAAAGTCAGAAATAAACACCACAATGGCGTTTACACAAATGTTAGCCTCAAGCGTAGCCAGGCAAACTCATTAAACCGCCGGGCCAAAGCAATGAACTTTATAAATGTACCAGGACTCCCAACGCACAAGCAAGAGTTTGGCAGCTTGCCACCGCGACGATCTACGCTGCTGCCAAACACATGTTTTTTTCCTATCCTGACTTCCCCATCAAGACGACTAATTTAGGCAAGAGGGTAGCTAGACTACTGATATTTATACCTACATAACGACCAAAGATTTAGATCAGATCAAAAGTGCTCTTGACACATCGGACCTATGACTATACCATTTCAGTATGGAATTTTTCTATATTTACTAAATGAAAGAAAACAACGAAAATGACGCCACACACAAGTCAGAAATAAACGTCACTATGGCGTTTACACAATCGTTAGGCAACATAAAAACCAAAAAAAGTCCGACCTATGAAAATAGATGACATCGTGGTAAAACAGAGAATTTTCTTCAATTCAAACCAGACAAAAGACATTAGGTTTAGAATTGATAAGTTGAAGGAAATCCAATGTCTTCTTAAAGAAAATGAGAGCCTTCTATACAAAGCGATATATGAAGATTTTGGTAAATCGAAATTCGAAACTTATACTTCAGAGTTTTCTCTAATATATCACGAAATCAACATTGCGATAAAGAATGTAAAGAAATGGAGCAAGGTTGAAAAAGTTCCGACAGGATTGGCAAATTTTCCAGCCAAAAGCTATATTATTCCTGAACCCTTAGGTACGACATTGATAATTGGAGCATGGAATTATCCATACCAGTTGTCTATACTGCCAACCATTACTGCGCTTGCTGCTGGAAATACCGTGATTTTAAAACCAAGCGAGTTGCCATCACGAACATCAAACGCCATGGCAACATTGATTAACAATAATTTTGACAGTAACTATTTCCATGTTGTAGAAGGGGGTGTTTCGGAAACAACAGAGCTTTTGGAACACAGCTTCGACAAAATATTCTTTACCGGAAGTATTCCGGTCGGCAGGTTGATATACCAAGCTGCCGCAAAACATCTGACACCCGTGACTCTTGAACTGGGAGGAAAAAGCCCGACTTTTATTTTCTCAGACTGTGACATGAAAATTACCGCCAAGCGTGTAGCTTGGGCGAAATTCTTCAACGCAGGTCAAACCTGTGTAGCTCCCGATTATATATTAGTGGAAAAAAACGCAGAAGAAAGTTTCTTAAATGCTCTGTTTGTAGAATTAGACAAATACCCTAAAACTTATCAGGATTTTTCAGACCAATACACTCAGATAATTAATACAAAGAATTTAGACCGCCTTTGCGAGCTTATTGATAGCACCAAGGTTTGTTATGGAGGAACAACGGATAGAGATGCTCGTTTTATCAGTCCAACAGTGCTTAAGAATGTTACATTTGATGATAAAATTATGGAAGATGAAATTTTCGGACCTATTTTGCCTGTACTTTCTTTTTCAAACCTAGATACAACAATACATGAGGTAAAAAACAGACCGAAACCGCTAGCATGTTACATCTATTCGAAAAACGATAAAACAGTAAAAAAATTATTAAAGGAGCTGTCGTTTGGAGGTGGGTCTGTGAATGATAGCGTAATGCACTTATCAAACAGTAATTTGCCATTTGGAGGCGTGGGATTTAGTGGAATTGGAAGCTACCATGCCAAAGCTGGATTTGACACCTTTTCTCATTATAAAAGCATCCTACATAAATCATTTTGGTTTGAGCCAAATTTGAAGTATGCCCCTTATTCAGCAAAAAAAATGAAATGGATAAAAAGAATAATGGAATGAATTACGTTGCCTAACATTTTGTATAAGTAATGGCAGGGAAAGTGCTAAATATCAAAGTTTGTAGCCCGCTCAAACTTCATCGCGGTTCGACAGGAAAGTTCAACGAATTCTGCCACTACTCATACAATTTACCTTTAGCAAGGATTTAAGAAACACGAAATATACGAACAAGCATACGAAAGAATTGATGACCGTATAAAGTGGGATGGTGTAAAAGCCGGACAACCAGACCGCATATTGTCGGGAAGATCACAATTAACATACATGACTTTTCAACAAGCGCTTTATTCCGACCATAAATAATTAATATGGTACGGTCAGATGTAAAGCGACTGACTTTTTCAGAGGGGCCGACCCTTCGCTGTAAACCACATCCCGCAAAGTACACAAAAAAATGCAATTAAAACTCCAAAGTTTGCGGGAAGAGGTTTACAGCCCATCCCTGCCTTCATGACTTGATTACGGACTGGACGACAGAGTTCTTGTACATCTTGACAGTTTTAAAACTAACCTCACATATAACTCGGACGGTGCTATGAAAAGCACAACCCTGACACAGACGGCAACCAATTAAACCGCCGGGCTGTCAGACTGTCTAATAACTAATATTAAGTCTCCTAGAATCGATTATTTGATGAATTGTTCGGATAGGTACCCAAGGATAAGAATCGTTCAATTTAGTTATTAGACAGACTCCCGTTAGCAGTCATTGCCCGCCTAGAATTCTCAGTTAAATTCGTAAGCAATTGATCAAAAAGTCTTATCTAAGTCAAATTGTAATTACTGATTATCGAGACTAATTTTGACCGTTCCTCAAGATTAATTTCGCAACTCCTTCTTAAGTGACAAAGCAAATCTCAACAAACTATCATCAAGAATTACTTCAGTATTTTCAGGTATATGGTACAATGCTTGATATAGGGTGTCGCAGTCTAGATTATTTGTTTCAATTTGATAATAGTAAGTTTCGAAAGTTAATTGGTATAGATCTTATTCTACCTGCTGATCCTTTTCAAAATTATTTTGAGTTTAAGAATCCAAATCCCAAGAAGATTGAATTTGATTATGGTTGTTTGGAAAGGAGGTTTGCTCAGAAGTATAGATTATTTGAAAAAAACATATTAGATTTTCATATTAAGAAAGAACATTATGGTTTTATATTCTGCAAACATGTAATTCACTTTATTCCTCATGACGCGCAAGCACAACTAATTGATAATCTTTATTGTGGTTTGAAAAATAAAGGAATTTTGTTCCTTATTCTAAATCATAATCAAAATAAACAGTATTTGGATCGTACAAAATGTGAAAGAATTGGCCAGAAATGTTTTAAGGAGATTAGAAAAGGTATAATTCACTATTTAAGTGATCCAGATGAAATGTTGAAATCATTGATAGATAGATTTGATTTAGATCTAGAATTAAAAAAAATAGATGATAAATCCGTTACTGCTCTAATTCGAAAAAAATAACAACTGCTAACTCGGACGGTGCTTTAATAAATTGCCTTCACCAGCCAGGACAGTTTTATAGTGACACAATAATGATCAGCATCCCTGGACCAATATCCATGATTTTTATAATTATTCACGGATTATTAAAAATATTCATATAAATTTATAGTATTCAAGGTAATAATGGAGGTACAAAATGGTCAGTAAAAAGCAATTACAATCCGAAAAAGACTCTCCTAATGTCAATTCTATTGAGGATTCAAGAGTAACTCGTTTAAAACCAACTGTTTTCATAAGTCATGACAGTCGTGATGCTGATTTAGCAGAAATGTTTGGAAATCTACTTACAGATGTTAGTGGTGGGATACTTAAACCATTCTGTTCATCTGATCGTAAAGGTACACGAGGTATTGAGTTTGGAGAAGAATGGTTCAAAACGATTATGGTAAAATTAAGTGATGCAACTGACGTTGTTGCCCTCTTGACTCAACATAGTATTGATAGACCATGGATCCTCTATGAGGCAGGAGTTGCTAAGGGCAAATTAGGAACGCCTGTTTTTGGTGTTTCAATTGGTGTTCCGTTAGAGAAGGCCAGTACAGGGCCATTTGCTCAATTCCAAAATTGCAGTGACGATGAGGACTCATTGACGAAATTAGCCATGCAATTAATCAAACGAAATCCTGATGCGAACCCGCGAGAAGAAGCAGTAAAGCGACATGTTGCTGCATTTCGCACAGGGGTGGCTGATCTTATTAAGAAACGGGGCAAAGCTGCTAAAGAAAGTGGAATTGAAAAAGTTGACGAAACTACAATCGCAAAATTATTTGAAGAAGTTAAAATTATGTTTCGAGCTCTCCCAGATAATGTTGAAGAAAAAATTGGTAGGTCAATCAAGCGTGGACCCATGAGACGCGAGCGAGAATTCCATCCTATGATGTTGGAGGAGCTCATGTTCAATCCAGTTTTTGAAAATAAATCTGAATCTCCTGGATTAGGTTGGCTGGTTTTTATTTCATTATATAAAGATGATCTTCCTTGGTTGTATGAATTAGGTTTAGAGCTCTATAGGGCATTGGAGAGTCAGAATCTTGAATTAATATCATTGAGTGCAAAAAAAATCAGAACTTGCGTTGATGTATGTCTACATGGGCCACTTGGTGAAATGTTTATGGGTCAAGATGAAATGAGAAGTATGCGTGTTTTTCGTCATTTGCCAGATATGATGGAACATTACCTTCTAAAATTAGAGGCCCCCGGACCACTTCGTAGACTAAAAAAACCTCCGACGAAAGAGTTCACTGCTAAATCCTAAGAGATTCTCTGTCAAGACAATAAATAAAACCCAGTTGCTAACTCGGACGGTGCTATGAAAAGCAATACCCCGAGGTTCAGTAAAATTAAATAATAATCTTAAAAACTTCTTCTAATAAATTCTATAAAATCAGGCTGCTATAAGCGGTCAAGTAAAATCTGCCGCAATCACATGTCATTTTTTATAGATAAGGGTGCGAAGGCTTTAATTTGTAATCTATTGCTACATGCCGAGTTTTGCGCTATCCCTGACTGATTAAGATCTTATAGATTTATGTTTTCTATTAAGCTACTCCTGTTACATAAGGTTGTCTGTTTTTCATTACATATCTTATTCTATTTAACAATTTACGGGCAACTTTGATTATTACTTTCTGCCCTTTATTATTAATTATATGCTGATGATAATATTGCATAAGAGCCGGATCCAGCCGTATGGCCTGCCAGGATGATTCAATTAACAATGTTCTGAGGTATTCGTTGCAGCGAAAGGTCATTCCTGCATTGTAAGATGTCTCGCCGCTCTGTTTTACTCTGGGAACCAAGCCTACAAAACTGCTTAGATGATTGATATGAGGAAAGCGGTTAATATCACCAAGTTCGGTTATTAATGCACTTGAAGTCAAAGGACCTATGCCGGAAACAGTTTTTAATAGGTTATATAATTCATTATCATATTCACGCATTCTGATTCTTATCTGGCGGCTAAGTATCAGGATTTGTTCTCTGTGATATTCATAAGAGCTGATCAGATTGGAAAAAGCATCCTGACCACTAGACGTTTCCATTTGTATCTGTTTTAACCAGGCAATATATTTTAATGTCCAAAGATTATTATCATACTCAGGGGGGATTGGAATTCCATAATATTGAAGAAAGCTTTTTATTCTGTTCTTGCTCCTTCTTAAGTCACGCATTAAATAGAACCTTGTCCTGTTTAAACTTCGCAGCTCTTCCCTATCCCTGTCAAAAATGTGGATGGCTCTGAGTAATCCTTTTTCAAGCACCCTGGCGATCTTACGGCTGTCGACAGGATCAAGCTTATGTATCTGATCTTTTTGACTTGTTGGGATGTCTGCGGCGTTAATTACAATATTCTTTATCCCAAGATCATTAAGTGCCCGATGGATTCCGTAACCACAGAAGCCTGCTTCATAGGCACTGTAATAAGTCCCTCCCGGAAACATCTTTTGAAGATAAGCATACAAAGTCCGGGGATCAGGAGGTTGGGTAAATGTTCGGTGTTCCATTCCTTCAACGAGGATTGTAACACTCCAGCTCTTCTTATGAACGTCTAAACCAATAAAAAGGTCTTTGCCTTTGAAATCGATTTTTTTTGTAACTTGTGTTTGCATAGTCTCTCGTATTTTGTTTTCGTACAATAATTTACAAAAATTATTGATAACGCACCTGAGACTATGCTTTTATCATATGTGCTTTAATTAATTGCCTTTTGCAGCCCGGACTATTTTATCTTCGCATTCAAAAGTCTATGAGAGAAGAATTTAATTCACTTATTAAATCTTGTGGCACCAGGACTGTTCTTGCTACCGGGACAAAGTCAATGGGGCTGCCGGCTGACACTCGGGTATCATGGTTTTTGCAGCGCCACCTTGACAACTTTATCGTGACATGACAAATCCTGCCCACTTACCGGGACAATGCCATCTGGACAACTTCATCAGTACACCAAACACTCCTTCATCTATCGGGACTTAAAGAGCAACGCCACCTAACAACAGTACTAAGAAAATTTTGTAACTTGACCAATAATAATATTGTAACATAATTATAATCAATCTAATAATAATCCATAAAAAGAGAAATCATGGCTATTTATGAAAAACCAGTCAAACTTTTATTCCACGATATGGTTAAAGAGCTTGCTGTACAAAAAAGCGATATTTTGGAAAGAGATAAAATAATCTCATGGTTCAGGCAAAAATACCCTCTTATAAAGCAAGGAACAATAACGGCTCATTTGGTAAGATTATCCATAAACGCCAAGAGCCGCATACACCATACTGTTGATCAAGGGAAAGATGATCTTTTTTTTCAAATAGACACTAAAAAATATCGTCTCTATGATCAGGCGTCTGACCCAAGTCCTATTTACACCAAGTCGCAGGAAGAAGAAATTATAGCAACAGAAATTGAAAACTCAACAGAAGAGAATGAATTTGCTTATGAAAGAGATTTACAAAATTTTTTAGCTAAGAACCTGTCATTAATAGAACCTGGTTTAACTCTCTACATCGAAGAAGGAATAACCGGTTTAGAATTTCCTGTTGGAAATAAATTTATTGATATACTAGCCAAAGATAAAGGCAATAATTATGTCGTCGTTGAACTTAAAGTATCAAGAGGATATGATAGAGTGGTTGGTCAAATTCTTAGGTATATGGCTTGGATTAGAAAAAATCATGCAGAACAAAACCAGAAAGTAAGAGGTATCATTATCGCCCGTGAAATAAATGAAGACCTTCTGTTGGCTTGTTCTGAAACTCCAAATGTTGAACTGTTTGAATATAACCTTTCAGTTTCGTTAAGAAGGATTGAAAAAACATATAAAACTATTAAACCTGTAACGAAAAAGAGATAATCAAATGAGAAGAACAGGACATCAGACTCAATGGGCTGGACAATTTGGTGTTGCACACGAAATGACACGGCGTGGATACCTCGTTACATTCACAATGGGGAATGCTCCAACTACAGACCTTCTTTGCAAGAGCCCACAAGGTATTGAGTTCTCAGTACAAGTTAAGTCCCTAAAGACTAAAAATTATTTCCTTTATCAGGATTCATTACTAACTTCAAATTCAAACTTATACTTTGTTTTCGTTTTGGTTCCGGAAGTGGTTCCAGTTATTGACCCTCAGACGACAGAATATTTCGTTTTAAACAAAGAACAATTTTTGAGGACGGTCAAAGAGGAAAACAAAAGACTGAAATCTGAGGAGGAGAAACGAGGACGTCCATTTGCGCCATATTCTCCTGGTATTATTTATCATACCCTAAATAAAGATGAATTTCGAAATGCTTGGCATAATCTACCAAGCTGAGACATTCTGACTTTTTGAAAGGAATAAAATTACAACGAACACCTAACTCGGACGTTGGTGAATTGTCTTCCATAGTCCGGACACATACGAAGACAGACCAAAACGCCAGGCTATTAGCTGCCAGTCAGCCTACAATAAGACATACCTATAGACATGAACATTGATCTTCAAATAAAGAAAAAGATAGATGGAATCTTCCCACTCATAGCTGAAGTAGATTTCAATGTAAATACACTTGAACAGTTTTATGAAGACCTTTCGTCAGAAGAATTATTAATGTTCGACAAATATCAACTTCTTTCAGTTCTTAGACATTATTTGTGGAGAGCATCAATTTTAGATTTATGTAAGCTATTTATCGAAGAAGAGAAATATAGTTTTTGTTGCCTAATTAATATACTAGTAAACAATTATAAAAGAGTGTCTTTCAAGAATCCGTTAACAATTAGTGAAATAAAGGGCTATTATACTAAGACAGAAGATTTTAAAATATATATAAAACACATAAAAGAGGTACGGGACTATAGCATAGCACATAAGGATGATAAGAATACATTCAATAATCTGATGCTATACGAACTAAGAGCTTTAATAGATCTGGCAAAAGCAATCTTCAATCCTATTTATGCTGCTTTGTACGATTCTGATTTCATTTGGCTGTTAAAAGAGGATGAAAGAGCACTCAGTTTGATTAGAAATATAGCTAAGTATGAATCAATTCAAGTGTTGGTTTTTCAATCCGATTTATTTAAAAAGAAAGAAATTCATACGGCTGACATTCTAAACATTATTGATAAAACATACCTTAGACATTAATAATTGACTTTAAATTAAAAACCGTCAGCTAAATCGGTCGGTGCTATGAAAAGCACAGTCCTGACACGGACACCGACTGACCAAATAGCTAGGCTTTGGAGCATCATACAAAACAAATTCCTGATAAAAAGTTTCATATCAATAAAAAAAGGACTATTTTTGACTACAATTTATCTAAAACAATGAAAATCACAAGATTCCAATACAATATTGATTATATACACATAATCACTTTTAGAGAGGAATATAAGCTGGCAGTATCTCCTTATTTTGGTTTTGATAAGCTAAGGTATGCTATCGACAATGAAAATACCATTCATGAAAGCATAAGATTAATATTCCCCATAGAGCATATGGCATTCTTTATAAGAAAAGAAGGTCTTACTTTTTTGTTTGAAGGAGATTTGTCGGAATTGAAGAATCAAAATGGGGTAATGAAAATATTTTGGGATTTATTTCAGAGTATAAAGTCGTTTAAAGGGTTTAAAAAATGCACAAAACATACAATTATTGTTAACGCTGTTGACATAATGGATAAAGATGAAGCAGATAAAGTTTTGGCAAAGAATCCTTACTTTGTTAAAAATCCTTTTGGAGTACTAACTGATTTCTCATGCGTTTATGAGTTCAAAAAGGATGATATCCTTTGCAAATTTCAATTCGGGAATTATTCTGAAAAAGATCTAACTACATATGAATTAAGACCATTCTCCACTGATTATACCAAGGAACTTATAGGAGGATATGGACAAATGTGTCGTGTCGAATTGAATGAAGATAATAAAGATCCAACATTTAGCAAATTCAAATCGTTACTGAATAAAACAGAACAGTTAATCACCAATTTTATTTCTGGCTAGTATGGGAAAATATATATTGGAAGAACTAGGAATGTATGAAAGCGATGCACCAGGTCAGATAAAAACACTTATTAATTATGTTCCTATTGAAAGTAGTAGTGTCTATAACTCTAATGAATTTATTAGAAAGAAGGATTTTATAAATGATCTCCTAAATCCAAATGAAAAATTAGATCCTTCAATAAAACTATGTGAAGAACACTCGTCTCCTGAAATAACTACTGAACCATTTTCTGATCGGATTATTATTACATCTTGGAAAAATGTTGAGAATATTTCAGCTCGATTAATTAGTTCTTATGATAACATGGTAATCCTTGAATGCCTTATTGATAAAGAAACGAATACATACGAAGAACGAGAGTTTAGGGCTTCAGTTTTTACGGGTTATGAACTAAAACAAGGCAATTTATTTTATTTAAGAGTTTTTGAGAGACAAAATGAGATAAAATTAGAAATTCACGATGATCCGGGTTTGACACGGATAGAGGATTTCCCAAAATTGGATTTTGTTGAAAAATTCAGCAAAAGTCGTCTTTTTAAGGAAAAACAATAGACTTGATAAAAGTTACTTTTAAAAAAGTTGGTCAAGGGGACTCTATCATTGTAGAATGGGAAAATGAAGGTAAGATCAAACTCGGGATTATTGATTGTAACCTTTGTAATAATAAAAATCCCATCCTTGAATATTTGATTTCCGAGTCCATAACTGAGATTGAATTCATCATTCTTTCCCACTACCACATTGATCATTTTTCGGGATTCAGTGAAGTATTCGATTATTGTAAAAAACAAAGGATTCCAATAAAATGGTTTTATCACACATTATCACCACAGGTCCTTCAGATTTATAACAAAATCTTTACATCAAAAAAAATCGAATCAAGTAGCATTAGATTTTTTGAAAGTTTAGAATCACTTGGAGAAATTTTAATCAATGAGGTTCCTGTAACACGGCACGTGATTCCGCTTGAACTTTCGGAAAATATCAATTTAACATTTCTAGCACCAGATGGAAGAATTTATAGAACAATAGCTAAACAAATTTCAAGAAAAGTAAACAAGAAAATATTTTCTAATGCTGATATTAATAAACTATGTACAGTTATCTTAATTAGAGATTTAGCAAACGGGATTCTACTTACATCAGATGCTGCGAAAGGTTGTTTTAGAAACTTAAAAGGGAAGATTCCTATTAAGGTTTCATTAGCTCAGGTACCTCATCATGGTTCTTTCAATAATTATTATGACCCTTTCTGGACCAATTTTTCGAGGACTAGCAATTGCTCTGCCGTTTTCTCAGTGGGTGATGAACCAAAAGACAAACTACCACATGTACAAACAGTTGAGGCCCTTGACAAATTGGAATATGAAATTTTCTCAACTGATGCGGTTTATGGAATACAAGAATACTTTTTAGGTGGAAAAGTAAATAATCAAAATCCTCTAAAAATTAAAAGCAATTTCCTTGACCATTTTTCAAGGAAAATTTCAACTCACCAAGAATCCATTGTAACAAACCCAAGATTTTCTGGAGATCAACAATTTAAATTTGCTTAATATCTTTTTCTTAAAAGCACAAACGCACTACATGTAGGGTGCCATGAAAAGCACATCACCATGTAGCGAGACAAGTCCTGGAGAGATCCGGGGCTTACTGTTTTATTGCAACGAATCATAGGAAATTAGTAACTTTGATTAGCTCAATAATTGATATCATGAAAAGGCCAATTATTTTTCTGATTATTATCTGTTTAGCAAAGACCATATTTGCCCAAGATGCAACAAATATTTATCGGAATACTGTGAATTCTACAGTTACTATTGAAACTGATATTGGGTTGGGCTCCGGTTTTTTTATAAGCGAAAATATCATTGTGACAAATTATCATGTAATCGAAGGTGCGAGCGAAGCGTACTGTTATACTAATAATTCTTCTTCAAAATATAAGATTGAAGGCTATTTAGCAGTTGATAAATTAGTTGATCTGATATTGCTTAAAGTTTCAGGATTAAATAGAACTGCATTAAGGATTGCTTCAGGCTCTCCAACACCTGGTCAAAAAATATTTGTTATTGGAAGTCCAAAAGGTCTTCCTGCAACAATTTCAGATGGTATAATTAGTGGCCTCAGAGATTTTGAAGGCAAGAAATTAATTCAAATTACAGCACCAATTTCGCCAGGAAGTAGTGGTGGTCCGGTTCTTAATGCAAACGGAGAATTAATTGGTGTTTCAGTAGGGCAGTTTAAGGAGGGACAAAACTTAAATTTTGCTATTCCAAAATCCAACTTAGAATTATTATTAAAATTAAAATCAACTATTCCTAGATCAATAACTACGCTTTATGATATAATTAGGCCTTTCACTGATCCACGTGATGAACAAACCTACAAAACAGTGAAAATAGGTAACCAGATTTGGATGGCTGAAAACCTAAATTATGCTTCATCCTCAGGAAGTTGGTGTTATAATGACAATAGCGTCAATTGTTCTATATATGGTAGGTTATACAACTGGGTAACTGCACAATCAGTGTGCCCGGTCGGCTGGCATCTACCTTCAAATGATGAATGGCATAAATTATCATTATTTCTGGATCCAGAAGCAGTAAACGAACGTGTAGAAAGTCAAGCAGGAGGAGGCATGCTTAAAAGCATCTCAGGGTGGAACAGCCCCAATGTTGGCGCTACAAATGAAAGCGGCTTCTCAGCTCTTCCGGGAGGCGATCGTAACTACTATGGTGTGTTTAACTATTCAGGTAAATACGGTAATTGGTGGAGTTCTACAGAGTATAAGTCATCTCCTCTGTGCCGTAGTTTGAATAATGATAACGGAAATGTAATTGCGTTCTTCGGTCAAACGGGTGAAAATGATGGTATGTCTGTCCGTTGCATCAAGGATAATACTGTGACAGATCTAGATGGGAATGTTTACAAATCCATTCTCATAGGAAGCCAAACCTGGATGGCTGAAAACCTTAAAACCACGAAATACAATAATGGAACATCCATTCCTCTTGTAACTGATACAACATCCTGGAGCAATCTTTCAACCCCTGCCTATTGCTGGTATAAGAATCATGAAGTTAATAAAGATGCATTTGGGGCCCTCTATAATTGGTATGCAGTAAACACTGGTAAGTTATGCCCTGTTGCTTGGCACGTACCTAGTGATTCAGAATGGACCATATTGACAAACTACTTGGGCGGAGAAAGCGTGGCAGGTGGAAAGCTTAAAGAATCTGATACATCTTATTGGTATGATCCAAATACAGGAGCGACCAACGAAACAGGATTTTCAGCTCGCGCGGGAGGCTACCGTTTCAGCAGCCCTTCTGCATTTTTCACCCAACTTGGTTACTTGGGTTGTTGGTGGAGTACAACTGAGATCGATAAAAACTGGGCTTATAACCTGCTCATGTATTTCAATAGCAAAAAAGTTCAGAGATTATTTATCACAGAGGGAACTGGTATGTCTGTGCGTTGTGTCAAGGATTAAAGAGCATTCAAGTATTAGATATTTTTCATTTCAAATGGAGTACTATGGATAAAATGACAAAATTCAGTAATGATTTAAGAAAATTACTTATTGATAAAATCTCGAATCATGAATTAGATCTCCCAGTTGAAAAGATCAAACATACATTGCTTACTTTTGAAAAAGTAGATGGTGAACTAAGATATTTTATTGATAATGATATTGTCAATAAGTTAACAAAAGATGACATAAATGAAATTGAGTCATTATGGCAAACATTTTACAAAAAAGAGTAGCACTTCGAGTGCTATAAAAAGCACATCACCATGCAGAGCCAAGTCCTGGAGAAATTCGGCTTCTTTTATCATCTGAAAGTTCGAATAAAATATATTAATGAGAATAAATTAGACATAGTCACATGAATAATATTTCCACTAATTTTGCACTGATAAATTATTGTTTAACCCTGAAGCGCTTCTCACATGCTTCTCAAATAGAAAATATGTTCTTTGAGTATCGGAGTGTAACCCGGTGATTTAAAATAAAAAAGAGAGCCATTTCTGACTCTCTCATTGGTGCCCAGAACAAGACTCGAACTTGCACACCCTTGCGAGCACCAGCCCCTCAAGCTGGCGTGTCTACCAATTTCACCATCTGGGCGTAATAGCTCAGGGCTCAGGGCCGGGAGCTCAGGGTTTCTTGCCCTGCGCTCTGTGCACTACGCACTGCGCCATTTTTGTGCCCAGAACAGGACTCGAACCTGCACATCATTACTGACACTAGTCCCTGAAACTAGCGCGTCTACCAATTTCGCCATCTGGGCGGGAAAAGATAGCGGCTGCAAAAATATAAATAAAAATGAAATATATGAAAAAAGAATAAAAAATCCTTAAGATGTTGAGATTAGGGTGCCCGTTGGCGACTGAAAAGGAGAAGCAACACACAACAAGCAACAGTCGATCAGCAACATGATCACCTATTAAAGTTCAGAAGTGAAATATGATTTGTCTCTTCAAAATACTTAAAAAAGTAATAAAGCTTATAATTAATATCAATGCCATAGTCAATCCTCGGATTATATTCTATATAGTTTTCATACAAGCCATCATTGTTTGCCATCATATATCTTAAATTCCACTCTGCGACATACAAACGGTTTTTCACATTATAATAGTCATTAGAGTAAAAATTCCTGGAAGGCTTATTCAGGAGCCATGTATCAAACCCCGGAGCCAGCACAATTATTCTGTGCTCCAGGCTATCTGCCGAAAGAGTGTCAGCTTTTATCACTTCCCTAACCTTATTCTTCTGGCTGAATCCAACTGTTTGCATTGCAACCAGAATAACCAAAATTAAAAAAACAGTTTTCTTCATTTTAGATAATTTCTTTTTAAACCATTAATTACTATATATGTTAACAAAAAATATACCAATTAAATATTGTTTGTTAATTAAAAGTATATTTTTGCTCCCTGATAATAAACATGTGAATAAGCAAATAAAACAGCTTTTGTGGTGTATTAAGCATCTGGATTTCAGGTCTTAGTTATCTTTATTTGGAAAGTTTTGCTAAAAAAGATATAGGGACCTGCAATGTGATGCAGGTTTTTTTTTAATTAAATTAATTATATGAAAATTATGAAATTTGGGGGGACTTCAGTGGGTAACCCCGACAGGATGAAAGCGCTGATACCGTTAATAAATGATAACGAGAGAAAGATCGTTGTGCTGTCTGCGATGGCAGGGACCACAAACAGTCTGGTTGAAATCACCGATCTGCTCTATGCTGACAATATTAACGAAGCATCTGTTAAAAATAACAAATTAAGATCACAATATCACCAGGTTGTTGAGGAGCTTTTTGCCACTGAAGATTCCAAAAAAGCCGGCCACGATCTGATTGATTCTCATTTTGAGTATATCAGAAATTTCACATTAAGAGTATTCACGAAGCTTCAGGAAAAAGCAATTCTTGCTCAGGGAGAACTGATATCCACTTCATTATTTCATCTTTTGCTTCAGGAAAAGAATATCCAATCGATACTTTTGCCAGCTCTTAGTTTTATGCGAATTGACAAAGATGGTGAACCTGATTCCTTTTACATTGAAGAAAACATTGAACGTGAGCTTAAGAGTTTTCCCACTGAAAACATTATTATCACACAGGGATTTATCTGCAGAAATGCTTATGGTGAGATCGATAACCTGAAGCGTGGTGGCAGTGATTTTACAGCTTCACTGATCGGAGCTGCTGTGAATGCTGCGGAAATTCAGATCTGGACCGATATTAACGGGTTTCATAATAACGATCCCCGATTCGTTGAGAACACAAAGGTTATACGTGAACTGTCCTTCGATGAAGCAGCCGAGCTTGCCTATTTTGGTGCAAAAATACTTCACCCTTCGAGTGTCAATCCTGCCCGTGAGAAAAACATTCCTGTTAGGCTTAAGAACACAATGGAACCGGAAGATAAGGGAACATTGATAACATCTTCTTCAATTCTTCAGGATTATAAAGCGGTCGCAGCAAAAGATGGGATATCAGTATTAAGGATCAGGTCTGACAGGATGTTAATGGCTTACGGATTCCTACGAAAAGTGTTTGAGATCTTTGAAGCTTACAGAACACCGATTGATATGATCACAACATCAGAGGTAGCAGTATCAATTACTATTGACAATCCGGAGTTCATTAAACAGATAGCAAAAGATTTGAATGAGCTCGGTACAGTGGAAGTTGAAGAAAACCAGACAATTATATGTGTTGTTGGTGATTTCCGGACAGAAAGGACAGGTTCAGCACCTGAAATATTTGAAGCCTTGAACACAATTCCCCTGAAGATGATCTCTTATGGTGGAAGTCCAAACAGCCTCTCTCTTCTTATTGACACATCCAACAAAATTGAAGCCTTAAGATTACTCAGCAAGCATCTTTTTAACTAGAAAAATGATCAATAATACTACTCTCGAAAAATTCAGAAAAATTGAAACTCCCTTCTATTACTATGATCTTGAAGTTTTAAGATCTACTCTTGAAGTTGTAAAGAAAGAGTCAGATAATTCCGGATACAAAGTACATTACGCAGTAAAAGCCAACTCAAATACAAGGATCCTTAAAATAATCTCTTCATATGGTTTCGGAGCCGACTGTGTAAGCTACAATGAAATAAATGCAGCAATAGCTGCCGGTTTCAATCCATCAGAAATTGTATTTGCCGGTGTAGGCAAAACTGATAAGGAAATCAATGCTGCCCTCAGGGATAATATCTTTTGTTTTAACTGCGAATCAATTCCTGAGATTGAAGTTATAAATCAGCTTGCAGCGAAACAGGGCAAGATTGCCCGGATAGCATTAAGGATCAACCCGTATATTGAGGCTCATACCCATAAATATATAACCACCGGAATTGAAGAGAGCAAGTTCGGCATAAATACGTGGGAGATAGATGATGTTATTAAAAAACTTACTGACTTTAAGAATATCAGGTTGATTGGTATACATTTTCACATTGGATCCCAGATAACAAGAATGTCGGTATTTAAAAGCTTATGTGCACGCATAAATGAGTTACAGGAATGGTTTTCCTCTCATAATATTAATCTGGAGATAATTAATGTCGGAGGCGGACTGGGAATTGATTATGAAAATCCTGAAGAAAATCCCGATTTCCCCGAATATTTCTCCTTACTGAATGAATTTATTGATCTTTTGCCCGGGCAGGAGCTCCATATTGAACCCGGACGGTCACTCGTTGGTCAGTGCGGTAGCCTGATATCAAAAGTATTGTTTATTAAGAATGGCAGTAATACTCTGTTCGCGATTATAGATGCCGGAATGACGGACCTCATACGACCTGCGCTTTACCAGGCTCACCACAAAATAGAAAACCTTACATCAACAGGCCCTGTATACCGTTATGATGTTGTAGGGCCCGTTTGTGAATCATCGGATACATTTGCAAAATATATTGAATTACCCGAAACAAGCAGAGGAGATATTATAGCTATCAGGTCAGCAGGAGCATATGGAGAGGCGATGGCAATGAGATATAATCTCAGGGACCTGCCAAAATCAGTGTTTTCAGATGAGATATAATCTTTTACTAAAAAAATTCCGGCCCCCAAACCTTCCTAAAGGGAGGCTAATATTCTGGATATAAACATAATTACTCTTACTTAAACAGAATTAAACCCCCTTTAGGGGGTCGTCCCGCCTCAGCGGGACGGGGGGCCTTTAATCACAATACAGAATTAAACCCCCTTTAGGGGGTCGTCCCGCCTCAGCGGGACGGGGGGCCTTTAATCACAATACAGAATTAAACCCCCTTTAGGGGGTCGTCCCGCCTCAGCGGGACGGAGGGCCTTTAATCACAAAACAGAATTAAACCCCCTTTAGGGGGTCGTCCCGCCTCAGCGGGACGGGGGGCCTTTAATCACAATACAGAATTAAACCCCCTTTAGGGGGTCGTCCCGCCTCAGCGGGACGAGGGGCCTTTAACTATCTATTCTATTTGTGTACTCTTCCTTATCTTACTATGTTTTACTCCGTAAAAAAAGTAGATACAGAATCCGATAGCCATCCAGATTATTAGCCTTAGCCATGTATCGAGAGGTAGTGATGCCATCTGAATGAAGCAGATCGAAGCTCCAAGTATAGGAACCAAAGGAACCCATGGTGTTTTGAAGGGGCGTTTAATATCGGGCTTGGATTTTCTAAGTACCAGTACGCTCATACAAACGATTATAAAAGCGAGAAGAGTGCCGATTGAAACCAATTCTCCAAGAATGCTGATCGGAAGTATTCCGGCAATAATCATTGCAACTGTACCGGTAATGATTGTACTGACGTACGGAGTTTTAAACCTTGGATGAACTCTTGAGAAAACAGGAGGAAGCAAGCCATCCTTCGACATAGAGTAGAAAATTCTTGGCTGTCCCATAAGCATTACAAGAATAACCGAACTTAAGCCGGCAATAGCAGCAATCTTCACAATAGGTCTTAACCAGAACATACCCTTACCCATGGCATCAACACCTACAGCAACAGGATCAGCCACATTCAAAGTAGTATAACTTACAATTCCCGTAAGAACTATTGCAACCAGAATGTATAAAACTGTAGAAATTCCCAGAGATCCAAGAATGCCTATCGGCATATCACGCTGAGGGTTTTTTGCCTCCTGGGCTGCAGTAGAAACAGCATCAAAACCTATATAGGCAAAGAAAATAACACCGGCACCTCTTAAAACTCCGCTTATACCAAACTTGCCAAACTCATGACTGTAGGCTTTCATCCATCCCCAGAATCCGCCATATAGAGAAAATGGCGCAGCTTCAACCTTATTGACAGGAATAAAAGGGTGCCAGTTTACCGATTTGACAAACATGAATCCTATGGCAATAAACAATATAATAACCGATACTTTAGTAATAACCATCACATTATTAAAATTTGCCGATTCGCGGATGCCAATCACCAGTAAAGTTGTTAATAATGCAACAATAAACATCGCCGGTAAATTAATTACACAGGTGACATGGGCCAACGTACCAACCTGAACTCCGGAAGCAGCCAAAGTCTGTGCGAAAGCTGCCGTAAGAGGTTTCCATCCCATATCGGGGACATTAACAAGCACGGAGCCAACGGCCCCGGTAAACTGTGGTGGAATAAATATATGCAGGTCCTTCAGAAAACTGACGACATACCCCGACCATCCCACGGCTACGGTGGATGCAGCAAAAAGATATTCAAGAATAAGGTCCCAACCAATGATCCAGGCCAGAAACTCGCCAAGAGTAGCATAAGAATATGTGTAAGCGCTTCCTGCAATTGGGATCATTGAGGCAAATTCTGCATAACAAAGACCTGCAAATCCGCAGGCAAGACCTGAAATGATAAAAGATAAAACAATACCAGGACCGGCGTACTGGGCTGCAGCCTGGCCGGTAAGTACAAAAATACCTGCACCAATAATGGCTCCGATTCCTAATGTTGTGAGATTCAGTGGGGTAAGAGTTCTTTTTAAACCATCTGACTCCTGAGATTCACTGAATAGCTGAGGAAGTGGTTTTGTGATAAATAACCGGTTTTTTGGCATCTGGTTTATTTGAATGTTTGGGATTGAAGATTAATTATTACAAACGTAACTTTTTTTTTTGTAAAATATATTATAAAATGAATAAGGGATATCTTTAAAAATATTTTTTAAAGCATGAATAAATTCCACACTAATCAAGCGAGATTCCTCCTTACTGGTCAGAATGATATGGCCGATTTACAAGGAGCTCTTGCAGGGATCATAAGATTCCTCGCTGCTGCTCGGAATGACATGACAATTAGATGGTTACCAGGGGGAAGAAGTGGCGATTCGCAGACAAAGCAATTAAGAGGCACTTATCTGCGAATTGCCACTTCTTCCCTATTGCCCCCGACAAAACTTGTCATTTCGAGCGAAGCGAGAAATCTCCAGTTATAAAAACTGAATCGGTTTGATTTTGACTTAGAAAATGTAATTTTATCTCCAATCTAAAACTTACATTATGCGCAGATATCTTCTTCTATTTCTCTCATTGGCATTTATCTCCTGTTCCCCCATCCGAAAATATCAGAATCTGCCTGAAGTCAGGTTCTGGGAAAATGATATTCAGAAATTTGAACAACTTGATAAAAGTGATAAATATCCTCAGGATGCAATTCTCTTTGCAGGAAGTTCAAGTATCCGGTTCTGGACATCTCTGGAAAAAGACATGGCTCCATATCATGTCATTCAGCGAGGTTATGGAGGGGCAAAACTCAGCGATTTTGCTGTTTATGCAGGTCGGATTTTCGATCCTCATCAATGCAGGGCCATTGTTTTATTTATTGCAAATGACATAATAGGTTCCAATCAGGATAAAACGCCAGAAGATGTAGCTGCATTATTCAGGAATGTTCTGAAAACTTTCCGTAAAACTCATCCGGTCACCCCGGTATTCTGGATTTCTATTACACCTACTGTTTCGAGATGGAAAGTCTGGCCCGAGATTCAGAAAGCCAATTCGCTTATCAAAGAGATTTGTGATAAGAAGAAAAATACATATTTTATAAAAACTGATTTTGCTTTTCTCAATGAAAGCGGATTGCCAAAGGATGAATTATTCAGAGATGATAAGTTACACCTTACAGAGAAGGGTTATGCAGTATGGACGGAAATAATTAAAAAAGAATTGTATAAGGTCCTGAAATAGGGTCATGCCATGGCATGACCCTACATTATCACGAGTCGGTGGTTGTAGGGACACGCCATGGTGTGTCCCTGTCTCAATTTTTTAAAATGTTAAATTAAAAATTATCCTTATCTTTGCACTCCAATAAAATGAAGTTTTCAGAATGATAAAAATAACTTTCCCTGACGGATCTGCCAGAGAGTATAATAAAGGGACCAGCAGCCTTGAGATCGCTGAACAGATAAGTCCCAGGCTGGCTAAAGAAGTATATGCTGCAACTGTAAACGGTGAAATATGGGATCTTACCCGACCTATTAACAGCGATGCAAAGCTGAAACTTCACAAGTGGGACGATGCGGAGGCGAAACATGCATTCTGGCACTCTTCAGCCCACCTAATGGCTGAAGCTCTTGAGTCTCTTTATCCTGGTATGAAATTTGGAATTGGTCCCGCAATTGAGAATGGCTTCTATTATGATGTAGATCCTGGTGATGGAATTGCAATTACTGAGGCTGATCTCCAGACTATTGAAAATAAAATGAAGGAGCTTGCAGCAAAGAATCTTACCTACAGCAGACGGGATATCAGCAAGAAAGAGGCGCTCGATTTTTTCTCAAAAAAGGATGATGAATATAAAACTGAACTTATAAGCGAGCTTGAAGACGGTACAATAACTTTATATACACAAGGTAATTTTACAGATCTCTGCAGGGGACCTCATCTCCCTTCAACTGAACCTTTAAAAGCTATAAAGCTTCTAAGTGTTGCAGGTGCATACTGGAGAGGCAATGAGAATCGCAAGATGCTCACACGAATTTATGGTATCACCTATCCAAAACAGAAGCTTCTCGATGAGTACCTTGTTTTTCTTGAAGAAGCCAAAAGAAGGGATCACAGGAAAATAGGGAAAGAACTGGAGTTATTCACATTCTCACCAAAAGTAGGAATGGGACTCCCATTATGGCTTCCAAAAGGGTCAGATATCAGACAGAATCTCATCACTTTTCTTACTAAAGAATTGAGGAAAAGAGGTTATAAGATTGTCACAACTCCTCATATTGGAAACGTAAACCTGTATAAAACCTCAGGCCATTTTGAAAAATACGGGGCTGATTCATTTCAGCCTATTTCAACTCCTCAGGAAGGTGAACAGTTTATGCTCAAACCTATGAACTGCCCTCATCACTGTGAGATCTATAATGCCACACCACACTCCTACAAAGATCTGCCATACAGAATGGCAGAATTCGGAACTGTCTACAGGTATGAACAGAGTGGTGAATTACATGGACTTACGAGAGTCAGAAGTTTCACCCAGGATGATGCTCATCACTTTTGCAGGGAGGACCAGTTGAGAGATGAGTTTAAAAGCATTATTGACCTCATTTTATACATATTTAAGATCCTGAATTTCAATGATTTTACTGCTCAGGTTTCATTGCGTGATCCGGATAATAAACAGAAATATATCGGCTCTGATGAGAATTGGGAGAGAGCGGAGCGCGATATAATTGAAGCTGCCGCCGAGAAAAAGCTTGAAACAACTGTAGTTATAGGAGAAGCTGCTTTCTACGGACCAAAGCTCGATTTCATGGTTAAGGATGCAATTGGCAGGAAATGGCAGTTAGGCACAATCCAGGTTGATTATAATCTTCCTGAAAGATTCGACCTTACATACAATGGAAGTGACAATCAGAAACACAGACCGGTAATGATCCACCGTACAATTTTCGGATCGATGGAAAGGTTTGTAGCCGTATTAATTGAAAATACTGCCGGGAAATTTCCACTCTGGCTTGCCCCTGAAAAAGCAGTCATTTTACCAATAAGTGAAAAATTCAATGATTATGCCGGAAAAGTTTTGGAAATTCTAAATAATTCCGATATTTGCACACTAATTGACGATAGAAGCGAAAAGATAGGTAAGAAGATCAGGGATAATGAATTAAAGAGGATTCCATACCTTCTTATTATCGGTGAAAAAGAGGTTGAAAATAATACAATCGCTGTCAGGAAGCAGGGAGAAGGCGATAAAGGGAGTATGAAAATTGAAGAATTTGTGAATTTTATTAATTCCGAAATCAAAAAGGAAACAGCATTTTAATGCACGATAAGTAATTTTAGTATTAACAAAAATAAGGAGGAAACAGCTATAGCTTTACCAATCAGGCGAAGCCCGGCAAGGGTTACCCAGCCGGCTCACAAAATCAATCACAGGATCACTGCAAAAGTGGTCAGAGTAGTAGGTGAAGAAATAGAAGCAGACGTAATGAGTATCCAGGATGCTCTCAGGCTGGCAGATACCCTGGAACTAGACCTGGTTGAAATTTCGCCAAATGCAGATCCCCCGGTTTGCCGGATTGTTGATTATCAGAAATTTCTTTATCAGCAGAAGAAAAAACAGAAAGAGATTAAGGCCAAAGCCTCAAAAGTGGTTGTGAAAGAGATCAGGTTCGGTCCGAACACCGATGATCACGATTATAATTTTAAGCTCAAGCATGCTATGAAATTCCTCGAGGAGGGAGCAAAAGTAAGAGCTTATGTGTTCTTTAAAGGAAGATCAATTTTATTCAAGGAACAAGGTGAAGTATTATTATTGCGATTTGCCAACGACCTCGAAGAATATGGAAAAGTAGAACAGCTTCCAAGGCTTGAAGGAAAAAGGATGATTGTATCTTTTTCACCAAAAAAGAAAAAATAGTTTTTTAATATATTTGAACGAGAGAAATGCCAAAAATGAAGACGAATCCGGGTGCAAAGAAAAGATTTTCTCTGACCGGAACAGGAAAGATCAAACGTAAACATGCATTTAAAAGCCACATCCTGACAAAAAAATCAACAAAACGTAAGAGAAATCTTACATATGCCGGTGAGGTTAACAAAGCTGACCTTAAAAATGTTAAGTTGTTGCTTGCGATGAAATAGTTGTTTGACGTATTGATAAAATTATTTATAGTATTAACAGATTGTTCAGCACATAAGATCCCGATAAATAGGGACGCTGACATTCAAAAAAAATGAGTTATGCCAAGATCAGTAAATTCAGTAGCTTCAAGAGCCAGAAGAAAAAGAGTTCTTAAAGCAACAAAAGGAAACTTCGGATCAAGAAGAAATGTAATAACAGTTGCAAAGAATACCCTCGATAAAGGAATGGGGTATGCATACCGCGACAGAAAGAAGAAAAAAGGCCTCTTCAGGGCTTTATGGATTCAAAGGATAAATGCAGGTGTTCGTCAGTACGACATGAGCTATTCGGAATTTATAGGGAAACTCGATAAAAAAGGGATTACCCTGAACAGAAAAACTCTTGCCGACCTTGCAATGAATCATCCCGAAGCTTTTAAAGCTATCGTAGAGACAGTTAAGTAAGGATCAATCTTATTATATGAAAAAAGGGACTAGCCAATGCAGTCCCTTTTTTTATTGGTTCTTAGCCCCCCTTCCCCCCTAAAGATGGGCTAAAATCAGTTATTAAGAGAATTTATTAATACAAGGGAATTAATGGGGTTGTTGAAAAAGATCTTTTTAACCACAAAGTACACAAAGTAGGCACAAAGTTCACAAAGGTAAAATCCTATATTTCAGATCTTTGTGACCTTTGTGTATAAGCCACCTCTGCAACCTGGCCACAGCGCTAAAATAGCCCACCGGGCTATTTCTTAACGCTTGTGCCCCTCTGTGGTTAATGGATTTCAGCTTTTTCAACAGCCCCAAGTCCCGCTTCTGAGCTTGCCGAGGAAAGCGGGACAGGGGGCAATAATTCAAATACCGATGTAGATCTATCTCGCCTTCATAAACATCCTGCTCCACCTTATACTTTTTAGACCATGTGCTTCCTTATCGAGTGATAACCATATAAACTTGGGTTTACCTACGATATGATCCTCCGGTACAAAACCCCAGTATCTTGAATCTGCTGAATTATGACGGTTATCTCCCATCATCCAATAGTAATTCATCTTAAAAGTATAGCTAGTAGCCGGAGCATTGTTTATATAAATAGTACTTCCTTCAACCCTCAGATCGTTGTTTTCATAAACATCAATTATACGCTCATACAGGCAAAGATTAGCCGTGTCGAGTTTTATTGTTGCACCTTTGACAGGCATCCATATAGGTCCATAATTATCTTCATTCCACCCATATACAGGATTATATGGAAAAATATGAGGGGCATATTCATTTTTACCTGTATAGACCGGAGATACATCTGAAACATTTGTAAACTTTGAAATTGCGTCAGCATTTCCTTTGGTAAGCGGAAGAAGATAAACTGTACCGGATAACATTGTCTGATCGGATTTTGATATATCAAGACGTTCAAATGCTTTTGGATTAATAGACGTTCCGTTTGTACTTACTTCATATGTAGTTTGCTGGGTACCATTATCAGACAAAATCTTTCCATTAACGTAAACCACTCCTTTTCTGATCGTTACAGTATCGCCGGGGATACCAATACATCTCTTTACGTAATTATCGCGTCTGTCAACGGGTCTGTAAACAACAGTGAATTTTTCGCGGATTTCTTTTCTCGCCATCTGAATATAGTAATTATTGGGCTTTGATACAGATACTCCATCCATTTCCTTTATCTCTCTGGCTCTTCTTCTCAATATCTCATAATAATCAGGCGTCACTTCTTCCAAAACTACAGTGTCTCCGGCAGGAAAATTGAATACTATCGGATCATTATTTTTTACTTTTCCTGCGCCGGCAAGACGTTTATAAGGCCACAATATAAGATTTGACCATGATTTACCTCCCGTAACCGGCATTGTATTCTGGGTAAACGGGAAAGCGATGGGTGTGTTAGGCATTCTGGGGCCGTAAGCAAGTTTGCTCACAAAAAGGTGATCACCAACCAGCAATGATTTCTCCATCGAAGGAGTCGGAATTCTGTAATTCTGAAAAAGGAAAATATTTATAAGAGAAACTGCAATGACGGCGAATATCAGCGCATCCATCCATTCAACAAAAGCGCTGTTTTTACCTGTTCGCTTTTTCCAGAATGTCCAGTTAACTTTCTCACTGATATATAAATCGTAGATAACAGCCAGTCCGATGAGGAACCAGTAATTTCCAATCCAGATTACTACAAGAATATAAAGAAATGCTACGATCGCAAACTTTATATTTTTCTTTGTAAAAAGTTCATTCATAATAAAACTGATTTTAAGAGCCGGTAAAAATAGAAATAATTATCAGAATCCCATTACATCATTCATTGTGAACACTCCTTTTCTGGAATGTATAAACTCAGCAGCTACCACTGCACCAAAAGCAAATCCTTTTCTGTTTTTTGCCTCATGACTCAGGCATATTGTATCAATTTCAGAATCCCAGGTAACTGTGTGGGTTCCGGGAACTTCACCTTCCCTGATAGAATCAATCGGAATACATGTATCGGTCTTATCCTTTAAAAAACACCAGCTTTTATACTTTGAATGGTGCTGAACAATTCCGCCAGCCAGAGCTATTGCCGTACCACTCGGTGCATCCAGCTTTTTTTTATGATGAATCTCCTGAATTGAAACATGGTAGTCGTGGTAACGATCCATCTGCCTGGCTAATTCAGCATTAAGCCTGAAGAACAGGTTGACACCAATACTGAAATTCGAAGAGTGAATAAAAGCTGTTTTATTTTTATTGCATATTTCAACTGCGTCATCAAACTTATCAAGCCATCCTGTTGTTCCTGATACTACAGGAATACCCTCGCTCAGACATTTCCGTATATTATTAAATGCCGTCTCCGGTGATGAAAACTCAATTGCTACATCAATCCCGGTCAGATTTGCATTATTCAGATCATTTTCATTTGCCTGATCTACAGTAAGTTTGATAATATGACCCCTTTTAACGGCTATAGATTCGATTTCATGACCCATCCTCCCATAACCGATCAATGCAATGTTCATAAAAACTTGTTTTTGCGAAATTACCTGTTTTCTAATATCATACATCATTAAAAATCAATAAAATTCTTAAGGAGAAGTTAAAATTATTATCACCGAAAAAAAACAGATAACAAATCAGGGTTCACGAAGGACTTTTTAAACACCCCCACTTGAATAAAAAAATAATTCCTATATTTCATAAATAAATTATATGCAATGAAGAATTTAATCATCTCATTATCAATACTAATTATGATAATATCAGCCTCGTATGCCCAAAAAGAAATAGCTGATATGGTAATCATTAACGCCAGAGTTCTTACAATCGATATGGACAATCCTGAAGTTCAGGCTATAGCAATAAAAGGTGAATATATTATTGCCGTAGGTACTACATCAGAAATATCCTCATTGATACAAAAAGGCACAACGAAAGTTATTGATGCCGGAGGAAGGTTCGTGATTCCTGGTTTTAATGATGCTCATGTACATTTCGGCCCTCTCGATCCGGATTATATTGAACTACGCTACACCACCGATCCGTCTGTAATAACTCAAAAAGTTAAAGCACAGGTTGCCAGATCGCAGCCTGACGAACTTATTAAAGGAGGCCATTGGGAACATGAGATGTTTACTGATAAAAAATGGCCAACGAAAGAGCTTATAGATAAGGTATCTCCCAATAATCCCGTAATGCTCAGCAGGGCTGATGGGCATTCTGTTCTTGTAAATTCTTATGTTCTGAAAGCATCGGGTATAACAAAAGACACACCCGATCCATTTGGCGGAGTGATACAAAAGGATCCTGTGACCGGCGAACCGACAGGTATTATTAAGGAAAATGCTCAGAAGATGATTAAAACCGGAGAAACAAAACGGCCACGAACTTCTGAAGAAGAAAAAGCAAGGTTATGGAATGGGTATATTCTTGCATTAAAAGAAGCGCGTTCATATGGAGTAACAAGTGTTCAGATCCCGGGAGCAGCCGATTTCGAGGTTTACAAGAAGCTTAAAAAAGATGGAGAACTAACATGCAGGATAGATATCGGGAGATCGCTTACAGCAGATACACTTCTTCTTAAAAACTATCTGAAACTTGAAAAAATGTATCCTAAAGATGACAACTGGATCAGGTTCGGATACCTTAAAGGTTTTATGGATGGAACAATAGGATCAGGAACAGCGCTGATGTTTGAACCATTTACAGATAATCCTTCGACTTCAGGACTTGCATTAGTGCCATATCAAGTAATGGAGAAAATGATCCTTACTGCCGATAAACTAGGATTCCAGATTGGTGTTCATGCAATTGGTGATAAAGCGAACAACTGGGTATTAAATGCTTATGAAAAAGCTGTGAAGGAGAATGGAAAACGCGACAGCCGTCATCGGGTGGAACATGCTCAGACTCTTCAGACTTCAGATATACAGCGTTTTTCCAGGCTTGGCGTAATCCCTTCGATGCAACCGACACATTGCATTTCCGACAAAAAATTCTGCGAAAAGCGTATTGGAAACGAAAGAGCAAAAGGCGCGTATGCATGGAAAAGCCTTGCTGATGCCGGAGCGAAACTGGCATTTGGAACTGATTATCAGGTTGAACCACTTAATCCGATGGAGGGATTATATGCTGCAGTTACCCGTAAAGACAGGCTTGGCGAAGCCGGTCCTGGCTGGCACCCTGAGCAGAAGATCATTATGGAGGATGCAATAAAATATTACACACTTGGTTCGGCATATGCCCAGTTTATGGAAAACCGGAAAGGAATGATCAAAACAGGTTATCTGGCTGATATTGTGATAGTCGACAAAGACCTTCTTACTATTCCTGAAAATGAAATAATGAAGACAAAGGTGGATTACACGATTACAGGAGGGAAGATTGTATACTCTTCGGGAAAGTAAATTGAATAATTTGTGAAATCAACCACCCCGTCATACGCCAATTGGCGGATGACACCCCTCCTTCAAAAGCTAATCTTTATACACATCTTTTTATTAATATGGTACAGAAAGAGCTTAATTTTAAAAATTATAACAAAGATTGGAGATTGTCTTCGGCCTTCGACC
>Ga0224522_1000138_pt1 | contig 35392 bp, 31 predicted proteins | sample CFST25metaG_FD_182733 | JGI IMG/M metagenome (GOLD analysis project Ga0224522, IMG submission 182733) | Peat soil microbial communities from Stordalen Mire, Sweden - C.F.S.T25 | ecosystem: Environmental > Terrestrial > Soil > Wetlands > Peat | place: Sweden: Norrbotten County, Stordalen Mire...
AGGAAAAATTCTGATTGAAAGCAAAGATATCTACGGAAAAGGCGTGGATGTTGTTGACCTCCGAAAAAAGGTAGGAATGGTTTTCCAAAAACCAAACCCTTTTCCAATGTCTATTTATGACAATATCACACATGATCCGCGTATCCATGGTGTAACTAAAAAGGATATAAATAACCTTGTCGAGAGTTCACTTCAGTCAGCTGCACTCTGGGAGGAAACATCATCAAGGCTCAAGTCTCCTGCCTATTCCCTAAGTGGAGGGCAGCAGCAGAGACTCTGCATAGCCAGGACTCTGGCAATAAAGCCCACAATTATTCTTTTAGATGAACCATGCAGTGCTCTTGATCCAATTTCCACTTCAAAGATTAAAGAGCTTATCATGGACCTTAAAAAAGATTATACTATAGTAATTGTAACTCATAATATGCAACAAGCAGCCAGAGTATCAGACTATACAGGCTTTTTCTTAATGGAGAAATTGGTTGAATTCGACCAAACCAGAAAGATTTTTCATAATCCTCGAGAAAAACTTACTGAAGATTACATCACCGGTAGGTTTGGGTGATTCAAAAATGGCGAGAGAACGATACCTAAAACATTTGGAAATGCTCAAGGAGTCGGTGCTTTCATTTGGAAAGACAGTTGAATTGATGTTCAGCGATTCGATGGTAGCAGTTATAGATCTAGATATCAAAATGGCTGAAAAAGTACTTGCCTTTGAAGCAAAAGTGGATGAATTTGAAGACGAAATTGAAGTTTCTATCCTTGATTTACTCACGCTTCAGCAACCAATAGCCAGTGATCTTCGGCTTATAATATCCGCTCTCAAGATCTCAGCAGATCTCAAAAGGATTATGGGACTATCACTAAATATTGCAAAAATTCCCGGAAAAATCGAGGGTGGCCATATAATACCTCTTGTAGATTCGAAAAAAATGGCAGATATTGCAGCATATATGCTTGGGAATTCCCTCAAGGCTTTCGAGACGCGTGACCAAGAACTCGCAAGGGGGATAGCAGCTCGAGATGATGAAGTAGATAAGCTCTTTTATACAATTTGGGTCGAGTTGATAGAAATGATGGCAAAAGATAAAAATATCATTTCCAAAGCCACATATTTACTTTTCATGATTCGCTACATTGAAAGGATTGCTGATCACTGCTGTAATATCTGTGAAAGTGTAGTTTATCTTGCTACTTCTGAGCACGTCAAACTAAACTAAACATACTTTTTAATCATCGAGTGCCATGGAAATTTAAAAGGATTTCGATAAACTTCTGATTTTCGCGAGTAATAACAGCTGCGATTTATAAACATATAATGAAATTCAGGAGTTTATCGAATTCCACTATAGTTTCAACTTTAATGAATGAAACTTTCTATTTTTGGATTAAATCTTTTTCTTCAGAATAGCTGTTTTGCAAGTTAAAATATTGTTCGTATGATGATATCATTAAAATTTTGATAAGTTTGATAACTACACGCAACATAATAACTATTTAAATAAATTAAAAAATATATTATTCAAGTCGAAAAGTTTACTTTGCAGAATGAAATATAATCTATTTGTATTTTTGTAGCTAGTTTTCATCATTAATATTGAAATCAAAATATAGAGGCTGAATATGAGACAAGTGACAAATAATAAAGCAAGTAGAGGACATACGCTCTTAAAGGCTTTCGGAATTACTATTCTGACACTTTTAATCCTAGTGAGTATCGCAGGCGCAGAGCCGTATGCATATATCACGAACGCGGGCAGCAATACTGTCTCTGTAATTGACATAGCTATAAACAAGGTTACATCCACAGTGAATGTTGGGGACTTACCTTGTGGAGTTGCAATAAACCCAGGGGGAAAGAAGGTATACGTAACGAACGCAGGTAGCAATAACGTTTCTATAATTGACACTACCAAAAACAAGGTTACATCCACATTGGATGTAGAATCCGAACCTTTTGGAATTGCAATCAATCCAACTGGAACAAGGGTATATGTGGCAAGCATTGTCAGCAATACTGTCTCTGTAATTAACACTATGACTAACACTGTTATAGCCACGGTGCCTGTAGGAAGTTATCCTCAAGCAATTGCAGTTAGTCCAGATGGAACAAGGGCATATGTGACAAATATGGTCAGTAACAGTATCTCTGTAATTGATACAATCACAAACACCGTTACTGCCACGGTGAATGTAGGTGATTATCCTAGTGAAATAGTAGTCAACCCAACAGGAACAAAAGTATATGTGACGAATATGATGAACAAATCTATTTCTGTAATTGACACAGCCACAAACACAGTTACTTCCATAATGGCTGTTGGGAATGGAGCTAATGGAATTGCAATAAATCCAGATGGAACAAAGGTATATGTGGCGAATGAATACACTAATAATGTCTCTGTAATTGATACTGCAACTAACAAAGTTACAGCTACGGTGAATGTAGGATTCCAACCTGTTGGAATTGCGGTTACCCCGACTGGAACAAAAGTTTATGTTGTAAACAGTGGCAGCAATAGTGTTTCCATAATTGACGCAGCAACAAACAAAGTTACTGCTAAGGTGAATGTAGGTGAAAGTCCTATGGCACTCGGACAATTTATAAGTGGTAATATTCAAAAGGCTAAATTGAACGGTTTCAAAGCTAAAGCTTCTTTGAGTAAACATAAACAAAAAAACCACTCCAAACACCATAAAACAGGAAAAACTTCCAAAGTGTAAAGTAGATAAAAAAAATAGTTTGATTTCTAGATAGGGTATCCAATCGAAAGCGTTGGATATCCTGTATTATAATTTTAAAAATGAAACAACATTTGGTATTAAGCTTGTAACAGAACGTCACGTTTAACTGAAAATAACCTTATTTGTTTAAAATTAAATATATATGCGTTTATCTATACTTTTCATTTTGTAAGTGTAAGTACTAGTGAATCCCCGTGTACGCAGATGTGTGGTTGACTTATTGTGAAATATTACTATCAAGATGGGGGGTTTGTTGGACTTTTCTGACAGCTTCGTCGGCATGCATTTGGAAGTTACCGATTGTACCATGAACTGCATTTGCTGCCTGCTCAGCTAATGGATCATTCGGGTCTACTGGCTTCCCGTCTATTTCTATAGTGGTGTTCGTCACTCCATTTTTGACGTTTATATCTTCCAGCAAAATCAGTACCTTCTATTGCAGCATTCTCTGCATATCCTACATCTGGAAAAGCGCCATTAACAGTAAGATTTGATGATAAAAGCACTGGATCACCTAATTCATGGTCTTGGAGATTCGGAGATGGTAAGACTTCAAAAAGCCAGAACTCCGTACATAAATACACTAAAGTCAGAAGGTACAAAGTTAGTTTAAAGGTAAAAATGCTGATGGTAGCAATGATAAAACAGTGTCTAAATATATCACAGTAAAAAATAAATAAATGCCTAATATAACTTGTGCAATCAAACTGAAAAATCAATAACCCTAAACAAAGAATTGTTAAAAATATGAGTCTAGACCATAAAGCTACTGCACTTGATTTTGGACCTAAAGTGTGTAAGTACTAATCTTAATTAAAAAAACAGTAAAATTTAGTCTAAAGAGGAGGGGAGAGTTATTGATCGGATAACTCTAGTAAACTACCCCTCCCTATAGGGTTAATCCCCTCCGAGGCAGGGAACTTCACGCCTTAGAGTCAAATAACTTTTTTGCTGTAGGCTTCATTTAAGAAAACATTAAAACAGTGAAAAAAAATATTAAATGGATGGGAAAAAAAATCAAAATTGTTATTCTTAGTAAAAATAGTACATTTTCAATTTTCCTCGAATTTCTATATTTGTACAGGATAATAAACTTTTGCCTTAAAAAGTTGCTATTTTCCGACCTTCCACATATCTCTTACAAATTTGTTTATTTTTGCAATAATTCAGCCTACACAAAATCTGATGTAGATATTTATTGATGTAATATATACGTCTGATTACTAACTAATCGAAAAGTAAAAACATGCTCAATCACCGACAGTTAAATAAAACCAACAAATCAAAATTTGCTTCTTGAATCTCAGTTAAGATGGTCATTGATATTGTTTTACCCAGGCTGAATCGCCAATCATTTTGTTATTAATATATTAATAGCCAAAGTATGGAATCTAGATTCAGATCTTCTTATATTTGTTACAACACATTCCCTTGATCATCATGGAATTGTTTTTGAAACTTATAATAAACTTGAAACTGGAAAAGTGATTGATGAAGTGCTACCTAAACTTGAGCATCAAAAGTTAGCTTATGCTATCCGAAAATGTTAGTTTTTCTGTTGAGATTGTTTTAAAGTAGTAACTTTAAATAAAATAATATGAGAATATTTAGCATATAATGCCTATATATATTTAAGCTGTATAGATTTATATCCTAGAATTACTTAATATGTTAAATACTGGGGATCAAAAATTTCATTGTGCGAATAATATTCCTATGAGTGTTATTATTAGCACTGGATATTTCAAGAAGCGTAACCGTCTAAAGAATATACAAAATAGACCAAAAGAAGGAGAGGATAAGAACGAAAAAACAAAGATTTGACAGAACAAAAACAACAATATGTCTTTTAATAGTAATGTTTTTTTTAATATCTGTAACTGTTGCGGCAGCAGCCCCAGCAATCACAGCTAACGGACCAGATCCAATGTCGCCATCCTTAGGAAACCCAATGTCGCCATCCTTAGGAAACCCAATGTCGCCATCCTTAGGAAACCCAATGTCGCCATCCTTAGGAAACCCAATGCTCCATCCAGGAGCACCGACATCCTCAGGAACCAAAGTTAATGAGGGGCCTTATTCAGGATCTAGCACTACCATTAATACAGGAAAAGCGGCTTCGAACACAATTAACAAGGGACTGAATTCAGGGAATACATATAACAGTGGACTTCGTCCAGGAACAAAAGTTTATATGGGACCTTATGCAGGATCTACATTTAACTTTGGTTATCTACCCGGAGGCACAGTTAACACTGGAGAACATCCAGGAGACACCTATATCAAGGGACCGAATGGAGCAACCAAATATAACAGTGGAGAAAATCCAGGAACCACAATTAATAAGGGAGAATTTGCAGGGGATACATTTAATAACGCAACTATTTCCCCACGTCTGGCAGATTGATAGGGATAGTGTATATAAAGTAATACTGGCCAAAATTGGAGAGGATATCACTAATAAAAGGTAGAATTATCCACAAAAAACGAGTTGTATTGATATTCTCAAATGTGGGCAAATAAATTAAATTTGACAAAACTGTCAAATTTGATCTATAACACATGAACACATCCAAATAACGGCCCAATAAATATAGGACTCACGCAGTTGAACCAAAAAAATCAAAGGCATTAAACCCTTGAAAGTTTAAAGCGTACTTTAGGCTATAATGCCCATTGTACTTGATTTTTGACATCAAGTGCGTAAGTTCTATATTGACAACTTAGTAGAAAATCAGTGTTTATCGGCTGCAATAGGTAAATAAAAAACTTATAATTTAATTAGTAATAATATATAAAAGTATTAGGTTCAAATTAATGGAGATTTTTTGTTTAAGAGAATTTCTACAGATTTCTAGAAATGAAAGCAACTATGACGATGGTGGCTTACGTTTATCCTTTTTGATCAGCAGTGAAAAACGATGTTTCCTTTTGAGATGTTGCGATTTCTTTCTTTTTTCTTTCAACACTAAGCTGAAGTTTTAATTCAATCCTATTGTTATATTTTGAGTTCTCTTAATATAGTATTTTTGTGAACTACCACTCAGTTGAAGACCAAGTGGCTCCTTGGTTCATTCATTTATCTTTTGAGAACAAGTCCCAAAGACCATCACACGCATTCCACGGATGTCAAATTCCAATTAGATTTTGATCAATGAAAAAGAATTTTTTGATGTTATTTGTTAAAAACAAATTAAAAGTCAGCACTCTTGCGATCATTCTAAAACTAAAACAAGGGACACAATTAGGCTATAGAAAACTCAAACAGAGTATTTAAAAAAAGAATATTGGAAAAAATATATACTGTGTGGAGTAATGGATATTTCGCATCTTCTATAGGCAATGTTAGCAAAGAAGCATCCAAAAATTGCATACTGAACCAGGGTTGAAGTAACGCTTACATCCATTAAGCTGAAGATCCGGTGGTTTTACGTTTTGTCCTATCAAAAATAAATAAGCCCCTAACTTCAAAAATTTATATAAAACCTAAAAGATTTTATTGTATTAAACTCACGAATTAATTGCACATTTTAAATCAATTCGAGGGGGAGAGGTATTAATAAAAATAGGAGAAAAAAATTTACACCTGAAGGAACGGAAGCTCATTATAGAAAGCATGCCGGAAAATTTGTGATCGAACTGGAACTCGATAGCCTGGAGCAACTTAGCAATTCTTTTGACCCTGCTCCATTCCATGAAAAAGAGCTGAATCCAGATGCAGAAGAATATATTTATAATGCTGTGGATGAATTTCCCTTGAAAAAACCTCTTGAAATAATGATACATCTTCCTCCTAACGAAGTCAGTACAGAAATCGAAGTTAACCTCACAAGAGCTATACGGAATCACTTCTCTTACAAGAATCTCCTTACTGAAATAGAACTAAGAAGAATTCTTTATAAAGGAAGAACAAACTTTCTAATAGCTCTTATTTTTCTTTTTTTGTGTCTTCTTACAATTCGACTGCTTTCGAACTTTGAAGAAAGTTTGATGAAATCTCTTTTCTCTGAGGGGCTCCTTATAATGGGCTGGGTTGCCATGTGGGAGCCAATAAATACTTTGTTATACGGTTGGTGGCCTATTGTCCACAAACGTAATATATATCAAAAAATAATTGATATGGATATATCTATAAGAACGGTCTCTCAAGCAGAAAAGAATACTTTTTATTACCGTTTTACTCCAAAAAAAGAATTGTGAAATCTTTAGTACATAGAATTTATGCGGTTGAACTAAGAATCAACAGTAATAAATATTTAATATTCCAAGATAAAAAAGTCTCTTACCATAGGATCTTTGGAGCAAGATTATCAGACAGTTAAGATTCCTTGTTATGGGAGACCTTTTCCATGATATGAAAGAAGGAGGTTTAAACTCTTTCAAGTTAATCGTTTCTAATGAGAACAAAAAGAAGTGAGTTGGAAGTTAAAAGAGCATTATGTGGACTGTCATAAATTATATAACTTGATTATGGAACTGGTGGGAATCTTATTAAATATATGAGCTTAGTTGGTGAGGTACCAAATAATACTAAAAGAATAAATCTGTTCTTGATTACTAATTAGTGAAGTACTATACTTTGCCGTACTTCATGTGAGCTAAATTTTTTGAGGCGTATATATAGAACCAGATAAATTTTCGATTTTTGCGGTTCTTGATTGATTTTTTGCTAAACTAAGTAATTGGTATCCTGATGTTATTAATAAAGTTATTTAATACTGTATAAACATCGTTGTATTTTTTATTAATTGGTATAATCATTTTTTCTAATCCCTGTTTCCATCTTCTAAGGAATATTTACTAAATAGTTTATAATATAACTAACTATAAACTATATAAAAAATATATAATCAAATAGACCTAGCAATAAATTAGAGATTCTCAAAATATCTTCAAACAGAACTTCTATGAGCTGCACGTATCTCTTGTCATGCCCTTCCCACACAACTCATAAGAGTAACTTTCGTACATCTACCGTCGATCACACGATATCGAGGATTCCACAAAGACAGCAGCTATAATATTTCCAGATAGATCTTCAAGGCTCAGGAATGAAAAGGCCTGTATTCAGGATCATGAAGAAATTTTCGAGCGAAGCTTCAAAATATAACCTAGTGAGGAAATTTCATGAAAATACTACTCGTAGATAATGATCCCTTATTTCTTGAGCTGTCAAAAACTTTCCTAGAAGTATTCCATAGAATAACAGCCAATAGTGTGAATTCTGCAAGGGAAACACTCACTAAATTGGAGAAAGATTCCTATGATGTGATAGTTTCGGATTATGATATGCCTTTTATTGATGGCATCACATTCCTGAGAACCATACGTAATAAGAAAATTAGCATTCCTTTTATTCTGTTTACTGGATTTGGAAAAGAAGAAATCATGCCCTGGGCAATAGAAAGTGGTACGAATTCTTTTATACAGAAAACAAGTAACCCAAAAATCCAGTATTCAGACCTGTCAAAGCAAATATGGCAGATTGTAAGTAGTAGTACAGGTTAGCTAATTTTACAATTAGGATACAATATCCTACTGTTAGGTTAGTTTATATTTGAATTTCTGAATAATTTCTTATCCGAATTTAAAGCCAACATTACCCACTGTCCAATTGTAGAAATGGTTTTATTACCCAATTTTAATTAAATTAGAACTTTTGCAGTTGAACTGAAATTTTGATCGTATTAAAACCTTTAATTGCCTAAATACAACTTTAAACCACCGAGGATTATGATAAACCTTTGATTTTCATGATTTATCTAGATATCAGATATAAGCACATGATAAAATTCAGGGGTTGAGAGAGAACTTGTATATAAAGCTAGCTAATATATCTTTGACTAGTTTCATATTTGCCAGACTGCAAAAGGTGACAAAGATGGTAAATGGACAACAGTTGTGGCAGCAATGATCTTTGTTACTACAGACTAAAAATTAAGATTAAAAGAGATATATTATTTTTGCCAAGTTTTATGGGGAAGGAATACCATTTAACATCTCCTATCTCACTTTAATCACCTGCCTTTTCAGAGACAAAAATTTAGGTTTTTTCTGCTCGGATAGATAAAGGAAATATTTTTCTGCGTCAGGATAATTTTTGAGGCAAAAACAAAATCTAGTTCGATATTTTCAAGTTTGATTGTGCAATCAAAAGCTTCTAAAATTCCTTCTTTGGTGAGAGTCATGTCTATCAAGCTAGCAAATCTATCACCAAGCTTCAAAACCAAACTCTCCATTCCTGCCAAGTACAAAATAATCAGGATAACTTATAGAATTAAGCCCCGGAGAATTACGCCAACAAAAAATTACGCCGATAAATAAATATAAGTTAATACTTTGATCTGGCACTTTTAAGACTTTAAACTAAAGGATTATCATCTTTTCAAACAGATCTGAACTTTAGTTTGGTAGCATAAAGAAGATGCCATAGGTCTCCTTTTTGGTTCATCCTTTCCGCATCAATTGCAGCTCCAAATCCTTCTATTTCAAACATGATATTCATTTTTCCAAATTTGACCTTTCCGATCCGACTTTCCATCCTGCTATAATCAAGGGCATCTGCAAGTCTGATAAGGGAAGCCGCTTTCAGGGTAAGGTCCTGAAGGTCTTCAGGCATTTTTCCGAATGATTTTCTTTCAAGTGCCTCAAGCTTCTCTTTTCTGATCTTTTTTTTATGCAGAAAAGTCGTCCAAGCAACTACAGGCCATAACTTTTCTGGTAGTTCGGCAGGCGGATGCAATCGCAGTATATTTCTTCCTGCTTTGTGATGATTTTTAAGATCTTTAGCCATGCCAGTATCATGAACAAGAGCAGCTACTTCCACAAACGTTCGCATTTTAGGATCCAGCCCGTGAATAGAATCGAGGATATCAAAAAGTTCAAGAGCATTTCTAGCCACATTATCTGCATGGCTGCGCTCGATTCCATACCTGTGAAAAATGACTTCCAGAGACAGAGGTTCAGGAGAAAGGTTTTCCACAGACTGCTCATCCACTTCAAGTCTCTGATATGAATTCACACTAAGATCTTTATTCATTTTCCCGGTTCCGTTGCAAAAAATATGAGATCGATACTATGAAATAAATAGGAATTTAAGAGTATATAATATACCATTAAATGCCTTTAAATGGAAACACTTTGTAGGCGAGATCATTCTGCAAACAGTAAGATGGTACTTAAAATATCCATTGAGCTATAAAAATTTAAAGGAAATGATGGCAGAAAGGGGAATAAAAGTCGAGTATACAACAATCATGAGATGGGTACATCAATATTCACCTGAGATAGAAAAGAGGATAAGAAGGCATTTAAGACCAACAAATGATTCATGGAGAGTTGATGAAACCTATATCAAAGTAAAAGGTAAATGGAAATATCTTTACCGAGCAGTTGACTCAGATGGAGACACAATTGATTTCATGTTAAGTTCAAAACGAGATAGAAAAGCAGCACAGAGATTTTTTAAGAAAGCTTTGAGTTCTAATCATAACCAAATTCCACGAGTAGTAACCGTTGATAAGAATCCAGCTTATCCACCTGCTATAGATGAACTGAAAAATGAGAAGAACTTGTTTAAAAATGTTGAAATTAGACAAACCAGGTATTTGAATAACATGATTAAACAAGATCATCGATCTATAAAGCGGATAATTGTTCCAATGCTAGGTTTTCAGTTTTTTCACTCTGCTAGTAAGACTTTAAAGGGAATTGAAGCTATTAATATAGTTAAAAAAAGACAAGTCAATAATCTAAATTACTCTGTTTTTAATGAAGTCAAATATATTAATCAATTGTTTGGTATTATTTTATAATGTTGGTATATTTCCCTCGGATCTTTCGACTTTTTTATACTCATAGATTTACATGCTTATTCTGAAGTTTTTGCAACGGAACCATTTCCCATGCTCTTGTTTATGTGAACTGCCACTCAGCTAAAAACTGAATAGCTTCCCGTTTCATACCCAGAACCATTGTTTATAAGTCCACGAGCTCTATCCTATGTTTCATAGATGAATTAGATTACTACTAGATTCTGAATTTGTAATGTAAACTTCTTAATATTAATTGCGACATTTAAATCACTATCATGGTTTGTTCCACATACCGAACAACACCATTCTCTTTTCTCTTCAAGAATCAGGCCTGCGATAATGACAACTTATTGTTGATCTCAATTAGTTACATCTAGAACTATATAGAACATATATAATAAATATATAATAAATCTTTCCAGTAATATAGCTCATAGATCATGACCTATAAATGTACTGTGAAATAAATCCTTGAATAAAATGTCTTAGTGTAGTTATGTACTTATGTACATGGATGTTAAAATTTTGCACGGATATATCCAACCGATCATCTCTCGGGCTACAGACATATAGCACCTGCAGCTCACAAAGTGAACTTATTTGGCACCAGCTGTTGTAGTCAAGCTCCTAAAATCCTCTTAGAGAGCCGGAAACTCAATGTATGTTTTCCAACAGAAAATAAAAAGTTTATATACTATATAAAACTTCTAAATAAGAAAAGGATCAGATTTAGAGGTCCAGGGTGGAGCCTGGACCCAATCCCCGTAAGAGGAACTTGTAATGATAAATAGACTATACGTTATTTTTGATATTAAAGTTTTTCTGCTTTTTTTTATTGAGAGCTTGAGGACCACGCTTTTCTGTATGGATGTGGTCTAATGGACAAAAATATGATCCGAGCAGAATCGGAATTAGAAGATTCTATTTTCCTTAGAAAACGTGTTTTGCTATCTGCGTATACCCCCGAACGCCTAAGTCATGTTCTGCATCGCACAGAACAGATCAAGGAATACATTGCATATATGAAAGATGTTTTTCGAGATTGTGTACCCCATAACATATTTGTCTCTGGGCATTCTGGTACCGGTAAGACGATGCTAACTAAACTTGTTCTAAAGGACTTATTGGAAGTTGCTTCAGAAAAAAGAATACTGCTACATACAATTTACGTCAACTGCGTGCAGACACCATCTGAGTATAACATGTGGCGAACCATCATCGCACAGATGCCAAATGTAGCTGGGGTGATGCCGAGTAGTTTAGGACATTCTGCAACAGACTATAGGGTTTATTTCAGCGATCTTTTTCGTTATTACGATGGTATGATGATAATCGTCTTTGATGAACTGGATAAGTCACACGAACCAAACATTATAAACAGTATCGTTAGAACAATATCTGACGTCACAGGTTATACACCTAGCGTAATCTGTATAACAAACGACTTCAAACTGAAATCCCAACTAGAACCGCATGTTCGAAGTGTCGTCGGAAACTGCGAAATTCCTATACCACCATACAACGCGGAACAATTAATAGATATACTTCGGACAAGAGCCGAGATTGCTTTTAGATCTGGTGCAATAGATGATGTGGTAATTCCATTATGTGCAGCATTATCTGCCCAGGAACATGGAGATGCGAGGCGAGCGATAGATATTCTCAGGATTGCCGGAGAAATTGCCGAAGGAAACGGGGCAAACAAAATAGAGGAGATGGATGTCCGCAAAGCGTTTGTAAAAGTAGAGAATGACATGGTGAGGTCACACGTTCGACAACTGCCAACCCAGTCTAAAATTGTACTAGCCGCCTGTATCTGTTTACTTAAAGCAAAACGCCTTGAGCCAACAGTAACAAACTTATACCCACTTTACATAGATATGTGTACAGCCATTTCCTTAGGAACGGTAACCTCAAGAAGAGTTAAAGATTTGGTGTCTGAACTTGATATATTTGGGTTAATATCAACAGGCATACAGTTCAAAGGCAGGTATGGAAGACAAAAAATAATAATCGAAATAGCGTCTGCAGATGAGGCTTTGAATGAATTACTCTTGGATGAAAGGGTGAAATTTATTGAACCTATAATTATGAAAAAACGTTGATGTAAAAATCTCCTTAGGAAGCGATCATAAATATTTATTTCCTAAGGAGCTAATTTTTCCTTTTTTGGGAAAAACACTGAAACCTATTCATTTTTATTCACTATTTGATTTGCTACATCATTAATTTTATATAGTATTAATTTGATAACACTACAACATAATAAAATGTAAAAAGGTTTTAATAAAAATTTAAACCTTTGATTTTTTGTTACCACATAAAAAATGGTTTTCTAAGAGCCTATCTGAGCAGTATTATGACTGTATCATCTAGGTATTTCTGTGTTTTCTAACTCGATTAGTTTTTGGATTAGGGACATTGATGAATTTTTGTTCCGATTCTTTATCAGATAAATCATTAGGTAAAGCGTTTTTTTATTTTGTTCTGACATTAACAAATATCGATTTGGCCAGAATTATCTAATTTTTAAAAAGTCTTAAAGGAGAACTAAATTATTTTCATAAATTCTAAATTTCCTTGGGAAATTAATATATATCGTTCCTTCTTAAGGAGAACTAAATTGCTTTATAAAGTTCCCAATTTCCTTGGGAAATTAATATATGTTGTTTCTTCTTAAGGAGAACTAAATTGCTTTATAAAGTTCTCAATTTCCTTGGGAAATTAATATATGTCTTTCCTTCTTAAGGAGAACTAAATTGTTTTCATAAATTCTAAATTTCCTTGGGAAATTAATATATGTCTTTCCTTCTTAAGGAGAACTAAATTGTTTTTATAAGTTCTGAATCTCCTTAGGATATTGATATATGTTGTTTCTTCTTAAGGAGAACTAAATTGTTTTTATAAGTTCTGAATCTCCTTAGGATATTGATATATGTTGTTTCTTCTTAAGGAGAACTGAATTGTTTTAATAAGTTTTAAAGTTTGCACATCAGGTATTTTAAATTATAAAAACTTATTGATAATCTCTGAAAGCGAGTATATCTCACAATTCAAGAACAAAATAGATAGAATTTTATGGTTACTAATTTCAACAACTCATGAACGAGATCAAATAATTAATTAGAGAGTTTTGATTTGTTGGTCTGCGAAGAAGAATCAATTACAATCAATTGATCCATGAAAAGTTGTTTTAATGCTTAGATGATCTTAAATTTTTTAAACATCCGAATTAAAAGATATTAAAATTAAGACGTTGTTTTAAAAATAAGTTGAAAGTGAAGAAACTGTGGGGAACAGTTCCATATATAATGCACTTATTCGAAGTTTAGATTAATTGAAAGATAAGCTGAATTCAAGTCATAAAAATATTTAAGAACACAGTTTAAAGAATCGATTTTTTTAATTGAAAATTAGGAGAACCCGAGTTCCGACAGGAGAAGTCTAGAACCTGTCGGAAAGGGTTATTTGCAGCCAAATTGTTGACCCATTTATTCGGACAAGGGAGAATCACTAGAAACCTGTCCTTGCATATTTAGTACGGATATGCCAACCGGCGCAGAGCAGGATAGGGAAAATTTACACTGTTCCTTCTCTTTTGTTTAGTAGGATATGGTAGAGGATTAATTACTTGTTTTTCTCACATAGTTGATAAATATAAATCAATTTGTTTGTGGAATATATAAAGGTTTGTGTGTCATTTGGAATATTTTTATATGTTGAGGTTTCAGAGTTCAGATTCTGTTTGGAAGGTCCGAATGTAAAAAGGTAGAATGAACTTTATGCATTTGTTTTTCTCATAATTCAGATTCATATCTCGTGTTTTTTGATTCTGGCATTTTCATTTTTCATAATAAAACACGTTACTAATTAGTAGAATTCAATAGATTATTGTTATTCTGATTTTAGTTTATTTTAGATACTTCTCTATGTATAGTACTAATATTTCATTATATATTATATGTTTTAGCTGCTAATTATCTAATTATTCTATTTGAAATTATGTATATCGATATATATGCTGATTGTATAATGTATCACCATTTCAATATTTTAGTCTTAAAACTACAAATATGGATAACTCGTTGATTGAATAGTATTGTACGCAGTGTGTATATCGATGGATAATAGATTATAAAAATAATAGTTCAAAAAGTATATCAAATTAAGCAAAATTTCGGAGAGAAAAAAAGTGAGAAAACAAACATTTTCCAGAATAAAAAAAACAATTGGTATTTTACTAGCTGTCCTTCTCACCGTAACGTTTACAGTTGCTTCAGCAAGCTCATACCCTGGGAATGGTTACGATGGTTATAACAACGGTTACTGGCATGATTACTGGTATCCTGGGCATGTAAACATTGGTCATGACGACGGTGGGTGGTACAATTTGGTTCCTGGTCCCCATGCTTTTAAATTGGCTGGTATTTTGGCTGAGCGTCCTGGGCATGAGGGATTTGTCATCCATTACCCTGGAGATGAAAATAGGTATGGTGAATTCTTCAGTAAGCTGGAAGCCAGAGGGTATGCTTGAACAGTTAGTTAGGCAACGGTAGGACTATTGGGTTATGTAGAAACTCCTCTAAAATAAATAATTCCCATCATAGTCCCACAGTAAAAATGAACATTTCAAAAACTTAGATTGTCTTCAATTATTTGGTTGACTGTTTCAAGATTTAGTTTCCAGTGCAACGAAAGCTTATGTTTTCAGTATTGAAAAATGTCTGCTTCCACCTCACCAAATGCGGGAAAAAGGTTGTGAAACGACATTAAGAGTTTTTTGAAAAATTTGGACCCTTTTTTAGGTTCCATTGCAAAAAATCTAGCTTTATAAAAAACTCTGTGTAAATCATCATAATAAGGAAATTTAGTTGATCTAATCAGGGGTGAAATAGCATACAAAGGTAAAAATTATAGTCCCAAAATGAAGAAATATTTTTTTGCAACGGAACCACAAATATAATAAATGCCCTGCTTTTGATCGGGATCTGAAAGAGTGGTCACTTGTATATCCAGAATTGAATGATGTGTTTTTTAGTGATCAGCGATCTTGTGAAAGACTTGTTTCTAAGCTGGCTAGTTTGAAAGAAGTGATGCAGTCTGTTAATGAAAAAGAAAATTTTCAAATTAAGTATGCTTTCTCAAAAGATAACATTTCAAAAATTGTAGACAGTTAGACAGATTACGAAGTTCCAGCGGTGGAAAATGGAGAGTATCAGATAAGGGGGTCGGGTATATTCAAAGTCATTGAGATTGTTGATGAAGGAAAAAGACAAAATCCGCCAGTTACAAAGGATGTTTGTAGGACTCCTTTTGTATTATGTGGGATTAGCGAACCTTTGAACGATGATTCTGTGTATTACAAAATTCGATATGGAACATATAGTGGAGATCTAAACTAATTTTGGACTAGTCAAAGCACTATATTGTCAAAAAAGGAGCTTAAAACGCGTTTTATTTCAAAAGGAATCAACTGTCCTGAAAATTCACTTTTAATAGGGACGTTGGATTATATTAGTAGATGTATTGCTGAATTTGGACCGATGTTCAGGAAAGAATTTTCTGCAAAAAGAAACGTATGGAATGCTGACAAATCCATTTTTGTATTGGGAAATTGGGGGATTACTGCAAAAGGCACTCAGCCAGTGTTAGCTGTAGCAGATGAAAAGGGTTTTCCTGAACTTGATGAGAAAGGAAATCTTCAGGGATGGATAGATGGAATAAAACAGTTTTTTGAGCATGATACCACTAAAATTCTTCGGTTTAAAATGTATGACGCCATGACAGCACCTTTGAAATCTATACTTGGTGTGGAATCGCATTGCACAGATCACTATAGCAACACTTCTTGTGGAAAAACACTCTCTTCCTGGATTGCTCTTTCTATGATTGGAGATGCAGAGCAGTTGACTATAGGAGCAAAGAGCACACAAAAAGGTATTCTTGTACATGGAAGGGACTGTTTGGATTTGCCTATTCTTATCGATGAATCATCCGAGGCTGGCGATAATCTTTCGGATCTTGTTTATACCCTGACTAGTAACAAAGGTAGAGTTAAAAGTACTGTAACGGGTGCTAGGGATGGTGGGGAAGAGTATCACACTACCGTAATGTTTACAGGGGAAAGGTCTATCAGGGACTGCCTTATAATTTCTGGGTAGCAATATCGAGTCACTGAGTTGTATGGTACGCTTCCTAATATTTCAACTTCGTGAAAGTGATTCTCTCAATACTATAATATGACGAATGTTTAGATTAGTTGCCCGAAAACACTTTCAATATTGAAGGTAGATCCAAAAATATTTTTGCTTGTGTGATGATTGCTGGAAAGATTCTTGAATTGGTTTTTAAGGACATAGATATTCCAAATGAAAATCCTGTTGAGATAGTGAAGGAATACTACCAAAAGTGTATTCGTGATAATCCTGTAGAGCTTGAGTACATCCGAGCTCTTCGTTCAATTTTGGATTGGGTACCCACTGAATATGGGAGATTTGGAAAAGTTGACCCTAAGTATGATGATATTACGACAAGGGACAGAAGTAAGAGATATGGGTATGTAGAAGAGAAGTATATCGATATAAAAGATGAAAGATGAAGGATTTTCACCATCAAAAATTAAACAAGAATGGTTGGATCATGGAATCATAGTATCAAATGACAAAAAAAGACCTGGTACTCACAGAATTATAAGAGAGAAGAACAATTTTGTAGGAATTAGAATTATTCGATCAACTGCAGAAGAACTTATTGGTCTTAATTATGATAATATTGATGAAGATGATCTTCAACTAGATGAAAAATAAAGTCAATAATGGAAATTATCGGGTTTCTGATCAACATGAAAGGAGAAGCTGAAATGCAGTTAATTAGGCAGATTACAAAAGTCAAAGATCTCGATTATCTGCTAAATAATTTTTCAAGAAATAGTAAATTTTTGAAGATAACTTAAACTATTCCTAAATCTCTTTAAATTACACAGAATTACACAGAAATTACACAATTATATAATCATTTTTTCATATTAAACTTCCTAAAATGTATATACGTAATTCCTATATACGATACATAGGGACTAGGGTTTGATACAAGCCTATTTAGTGGCGAATGCTTCTGATACAAAGGCTGATACAGCCTGATCCACCTTGATACAAACTCTATTTAGTGGCAAATGATGCCGATACATAATAATTTTCACCATCAATTGTTCTTCAACTAAAATTGTTTCTATTCCACCTTATCCGGATAAGGTAACATACACACAGGAGTTAGTATGGTAGGTTCGAACCTAGTATTATTTGGCAAGACTTTACTTACTGGGAAAGAAGATTACAAACTAAGTGCTGACTTTTCTCCATTTATCTTTGAATAGTAAAGCCGGACTTTGAACACTTTGAAATTGGTTATGATTTATTTTCCTCAGCTGGCTATCGCAGCAAAATGTCGTTAATTACCATTACCATTACTTGTTAATGATAAACTATACATACTAATAAATAGTATATAGTAGCGTAGTTTCTTGAAAATTTATGGGCTGGTAGGTTTGCATGATATGAAAGGCGGTAAAACAAGATTTCAACAAAAATTTACAGAAGATATGTTCCTGAATGCTCTATCAATTGACAGTATCAAGTCCACTGCAACTATTATGAGTTTAGTAGGATGCAGCAGGTCCACTGCTAAAAACATGCTTTATAAGCTTGTAAATGAAGGTAAAGTAAATAAAATAGAAGTTGAAGGCGAAGGTTACGGTTGGCAGAAAGCGAAGGGCGATTAAAATGAGTTTTATTGACAACAAGAAGCAAGAGATTGATCCGAAAATTGAGTTAAAATTAATGCCGGAATTAAAAGAAGATTATTTCCAAGACCATCCGTGCAAGTTGGAAGAAAGTTCGATAGAGCTTTGGAAAGTCGTAAGTGTACTCAGTGGAAATTGTGACCTACCAATCGAGAAACAATGTTTTTCATGCACTCAGGTACTTTTTGATAAAGAAGAAGATTATAAATATCTCGAGTTATGCGAAAAAACAATGCAAGGGCAAACAACTGCTTTTGATCAACAAGTGGGTACTATTCATAAATTGGATTGCACTATAGTCGATGAAGATGGTAATAGAGAAGTAAAACCTTTGTTTTTGCTGATTGATTCAAAAATTGATCATGGAAATAAATTGTAGACATTTAATTGACAAGTTGTTAGATAATTTGTTATAAATTCTATCTGTCTTATTATAAAAGAACGGGGGAGATTAAAATCTCCCTTGTTCATTTAGTATTTTAGCATAATTTCCATGATAATGGAATCAAAATTCATATTCAGATCTAAAATTAAATCTTCAGCCAGGGATTATGCTTCTACTAAATGTAACTGGATTACAACGAAAATAATGCTATCGATTTAAAGATCAAAAATCATTTAATTAGCTTAGGTGATCAGGCTGATCTTAAACGTCAAAAAGATGGTCTTTGTGAGCTGCTGGCGAAGGGGATGCCTACAGCTCGATCGAAGATCCAGTTTAATATATGGAGAAATTTATTAATTATAATTTAATTTAATTGATTATATACGGTTGTGAATATATTATACTAACTTAAACTCATTATTATTGACATTACATGGTCCTAATCTCATGAATTATAACAGCCAGAAACCTTTTCATGCCAGTCGATAAATTACTTAATTTATATCATTTTGAAGTATAAAAATATATGCAAAATTTTCGAAGATACCTATCGTACTAGAGCAGCAAAATCATGGGGATTTAATTTGGTCAAAAAATGACTTAATCTGGACTTACTAGGGAGACTTTTATTGAAAGTCCTATGAAATAAATATTACTTGAGCCAAAAAACGGCTCACAACGCCGGAGAATGGTTCATTATTGATTTGATGTGTATAAACTCCCCATTTATGTAGAACAAAACTAACTTAATATTAAATAGAAGATTCACTAATATTAATACTAAAAAATAAAAAACTGTGTGAGAATGGCCCGCCCTTCAAAACTAATTTTAGATATAACAAAACAAATAGGTGATAATGTTGCTTTGGGACTTACATACGCTCTTGCTGCCAGATCAGTGGGCATAACATATAAAACCTTTAATGATTGGATGAACAAGGATAAAACAGAAAAATCTGGGAAATATTATCAGTTTTCACAATATATTCAAAAATGCAACGCAGATGCTGCTAAAAAATGTCTTGAACGCCTTAATGAAGCTGCTGAAGCTGGAAATTGCCAGGTTTGTATGTGGATTCTCGACCGACGTTTCCCTGAAGACTTTGGAAGGCGGATATATAGGAAAACAAATGTTGTTTCAGAAAATCTGAATCAGAACGTCGAAATCAAAATTACTAATGCAGATGCAATTCGAAAAGGACTTATAGAGAAGTTTGCTTGGTTTAGATAGATCCACGAGTCATCAACTAGTTAATATTTTTATTTTAACTGGACCAATTTTTAATAGAATATTCTTCCTGTTCATTTATTACGTGATATAACTGCAGCTCTGGTTACCAAAATCGCCACCATAGTTTCTTTGCCCCGGGTGCTTCAATTGCTTTTTGATTGATAAGAGTCTGCATTTGCATCATGTAATTGTTATGCATTGATTTGATGTCCTCCAGCTCTTTTTTCAATGTTTCAGTATGCTTTTCTAATTCTTCGGATTTGACCCTTGACTTCGTGAGCTCATTTGAGTCAGGTGCATCTTGTAGGGCTGTAGTAAGTCTTTCAATCTCATTTTTGAACTTTGTATTTTCTGCTAGCAAGTTTGTATAGTTTGCCATAATATTACTAGTCTCTTGCTGGCATTCAGTATCTTCTAATAGCTTCTTCAGTCCTTTTATTACGGCAGTAGTAGGACTTGTATATCCAGCATTTACTATATTGCTGTACAACTCAGCAGGCACCCAGATGCATAATTTCCGCTTATCCTCTGACATGTGCTAGCAATAATATGGCATGTATAAAAAATGTTTTGAAATTGCTAAAATTGTATTCCAAATTGCTATAATCTACAACCGAGGATCAATATTTATGCCAAAAATACCTAAATTATTTTAATTTTGAATTGTGCATGATTATTGTATAATAATTGTAAATTGTTGTGAAAAACAATTCATTGTAAATGAATGACGAAGACGAGATTAAATCAGTTTGACATTATGACGTTTATGCAAGCAAGTCGTATATAAAGTACTATAAAACTATCCCACACATATTTTCTGCTAGCAAGTTCGTATAGTTTGGCATAATAGTACTAGTCATTTGGTGGCATTCATAATTCTCCAATAGTTAGTACAGTTCTCTTATCATAGCAGTCTTCGGATTTGCATCTCTAGCATTTACCGTATTACCATATAACCCAGCGAGTATTTAGATGCATAATTTACTCTTATCCTGGGGTATATTCTAGCAATAATATGGCATGTATAAAAAATGTTTTAAAATTGCTAGAATTGTATTCCAAATTGCCATAAATTATAACCTAATTATTGTGCGTTATAGTATTGTACAATATCATTTATTATAGATGAATGAAAAAAAACAGAATTTTGCTACAAATCTGTCAATAATGTAAACATTAAATATCGATGTTTATAAATTTATATTCGCTGAATTTAGTTGAGTCCAAATCAATAACAAGTGACGATATTATAATTTACCTATATGTTTCTCATGCTTTATTTGCATTTACAAGGCATTCAATCGGTCAAAAATAGTATATTCCGATATGTTTTGGAACATTTGGGATTTCTGAAGTATAGGGGTAGCCTGAAGCTTATGCTTTTTCTTTCTTTAATTGAAAATCTGTTGGATGATGATACTATTTATGTTATTGAACTTAGAGGCTGTCTTAAAAATCAGTGCTCGGAATTTTTATGATAAAATTAAAATATTGGAGTGGGGTTATATCTAATAAATAATAAATTAACGAGTTAATGGCTCTATGACAAAAAGAATTAAAGAGATACTAGCTATTTTGTTATTAGTAGTTGCAGCAACAGTAACATCTGCGGCAGCATTTGCAGCAGCTTCGGCGGCAGAAGCAGCTAGAAAGAAGAAAAATAAGAATAAAAATGAAAGTAAAAAGATGTAGGTTTTTCATACATTTACAGAGTTTTAATTTTTGAGACTTAAACACTTAAAATCAAAAATCAAATGTAATAGAAGCGTTGTTTTAAATTATTAGTATACAATTCATAAACTTTTATATAACTTAATATATACAAACGCTGATTTTCCGTTTAATTACATAGTTTTAGCTGAAGTATATTGATATTTTATACAGAGATTTTGCGTTTCCGTTGCAAAAAATCTGGCTTTCTTGCAAAATCAGGAAAAACTTTCACAATTAGGAAAGTTAATTATTTTCATTAGAACTAAAATGACACATAAAGGTGAAAATTATAGTGTCAAAATGGAGAAATATTATTTTTGCAATGGAACCATTATTAACAGTTACCAGGGAAGTCTTCCATCTCCGCAGCAAGCTAGCTGGGTATTCGACTGAAATAAGGGGTGTTATTCCCCCTTCAAGTAATTTTCAAGACGTTTTTTTAGCGCGGCGTCTCGCACGTATTCGATTATATCAGAAATGTTACACGTCCAATATTTGCCACATGCATGGCAACGAATTTCGACTTTAATACCGTCTTTTGTGTTTACAATGTTGTGTAGTGATATGAACCACTTTTCACCATGCACGTTCCATTGGGGTTTTATATCCAAACTTCCCTCTGGGAGTTTTGAACCGTGATAACATTTTATACTTAGCCACAACCCTGTTTCGTGGTGCATTTTCATATACCCAGGTTTATCATTGAAGATATCAGGTGAAAAACCTTTTAGTGGATATTCCCTCCAGTCGTCTTCATAATCACCGGGTAAAATATTGTCCTCATCCGGGAACGGAATCCTCCAAAACAACCTGTATTCTTGCGAACAGTCGATATTTCCCTCCAATTTTGACACTTTTTTCCTGTCTTCATATCGAATGTAATTCATATATTCCCGTTCACCGATTAAAATTTTTTGACCATCAGTGTTTCTTGTTGCAGATACTTTCGTGCTTACATCTCCGCTTTTATTCTCTTCTTCGAGTTTTCATATTGTTTTTATAATATACAATACTTTAGACATTGTCTTTTTTACATTCCGAATATTTTCAAAAGCTGTGGATACGATAGGTACGTCACTATATCGATCTACAGTCTAGGTTTATTAGTCTATCAAACCTGCAAAAAATGACAGCTAGGTTCCGTTGCAAAATCAATGTAAACTTGCACAATTAGGAAAGTTAATTATTCTCATCACCGGGAAAATGGTACAAAAAAGTAAGAATTATAGTATCAAACTGCGGAAATATCGTTTTTGCACTACAACCCTCTTTTTGAAGTACCTGAATGAATTCTTTTTATGGCCATATAATTGATCTAACTCTCATAGATACACAGTTTTTGTCACAAAAACTGTGTATTAATTGATTAGAATAAAAACAGAAGCTTTGTCAATAAAAAATATTAGCTCTGGAATCTATTTTTTGTGATGAAGTAAAGTGATACAGAGCCAATTAGAATTTACAGATGTTTAGATAAGTTGTCGTGAAAGTGGAGTTGTTTTAAAACTTGAATATATTACTGGTGTCTATCGACTCACTGGTTAGTGTAAGGGTTCAGCACACAGTTACAGTTTGGGCAGTAATGGCCACGGTAGTAGTGGTGAATCCTTGAGTCTATTGATTAATAAATTCGGAGAAATCCATTTTTCAAACCCGAAGCCACTCCCATTATATAAGCTACCTGTTATAGCTTCGCCGCTTCTGCTTCAGTTATATATGGCCAATATCTAGAACAGTATGGTTATTTATAGCTACGCTCTTCTTAGTCTTCATCGGTTTCAGTATCGATGATCATTCCTTTCGCAGCTTTTATCTTTCCAGTTTCACGATCCGCTGCCACTCCTTTTGCAGATATCATCTGTCCATCTTCAGCATCTACTGCTACTCCTTTCGCAGCTTTTACCACAGCAGGTTCTGCGCTTACTGCAGCAGCTGTCACTGATACTACAAAAAGGATTGCCAGCGAGATAGCCAGTACCTTTTTCATTCTACTAACTTGTTGTTTTAACATTTTTTGACCTCCTTCTTTTTATCTCCTTTTTTTATTTAATATTCTTGAGAAAATTATCTCCGATTTACTTTTCGTTGGCAAATCTAATATATGAAGCATAGTTAGATTATGTATTTCTAAAACTGCTTTAATAATATTGACACTTGCCGACTAGTGGACATAAATAAACTATTAGAATTCTGGTTCCGTTGCAAAAAATCTGGCTTTTTTACAAAATCAGTGAAAATCTTCACAATTAGGAAAGTTAATCATTTTAATTAGAAAGAAAATGACACATAAAGGTGAAAATTATAGTGTCAAATTGCAGAAATATTATTTTTGCAACGGAACCCTTTAACTAATTAGTGTCAAAAGCGCACATTTCTGATCCCATGGACCATAACAGCAATATTTTGGGATGAAAGATTGCTATTCCACTAATATCCAGATCCAAAAACGTAAACAATATGCAGGAATATATTAAGAAGCTTTTTTCTATTGAAAGTAAAAAAAGGAAAAATTTACTGGGAATTTATTAAGTGAAGCTGTGGTATTGAAAAACTGAGTTTCGGATTAAGTTTTTTCGTATTTTTATTTTTGTTTAGAGTACTATAACATTATTTTTTATTCTGATGTTTCCTATTTATGATAATGATCTAAGTTAATTAATTATAGATGTTCCATAAGATCCACGCGTCTTAGATTATCAATGTTTTCTTATTTCAGGTGGGACTAAAAAAATTCAGAAATTTTCGCACAAAACCTGCGCACGTGTGAAAAAAGTATAGTAAACATATTTTCTAATATATATTCTGAAATATATAGTATTTAATCTTTCCATATATATTATAAGATTTGAATCCCAATTATCTAACAATCCATTGCAAAAATTTGTTTTTTGCATATAAACGGAAAATATTATTTGTAGTTATATTAGTAATTAAAAAATTTAATTGGGGAACTAATTGACAATCTGATGTTTTCCCAGTGCACCTGCCAATGAAACGTGGATTATAAAGAATTAAGTGTCAATTTGAACACTAGGAACGAGGAAAATAATTGGGACTTAGCATTGAGGCGGAAAAAAGTATACATAGTCTCATAATAAATATTATAATATAGTTTGTTCAGAGTCCAATGCTGCTAATTCCTTTGTTTAAATTAAATAGATTCAAAATAATATAAAGGAGTGGAAGAAATGTTGAAACAATTATCTAGTAGAATGAAAAAGGTACTAGCTATTTTGCTGGCAGTCCTTTTTGTAGTATCTTTGACAGCTGTGGCAGTAAACGCCGCAAATGAAATGAAGGACCCCTCTTTTGGCTTGGGAGATAGCCCTTGTAATCACGTATGGTATGCATGCGGAACTCCGTATGGATGCCCATATTGTATTGATTTCCCTCTCAACCCTTATCATGCGCCAGATTTTTAATTTTATATTGTAAATCATCTCGTTTATAGAGGATTTCAATTTACCTCTAATTTTTTTACTTCGCGGAAATCCTATCCAAATCTTTCTCGCTAAATTCTGTATTTTACTTATTTTTGTCTCCCCTTGTTCATTATTCTTTGATTTCAAAGATTGTTCCAGCTATCATTAAAATAACTATTTTATTTTCAATGTCATCAAATGATAAAGATTATAACAAAAATTAGAAAATGAAAATTTTAGATCATTTCAATAAAAAACTAATTTTTACGAAATATTTATAGACCAAATATAAGCGCGTGACACAATATAGGTGTTTATCGAAATCCTCTTTGATTTTTTTTCATATATTTATGACAACTCATTATTCAATAGTTTATTGTAACGTATAAGTTTCTACCACTAATAACTCAGTAAATGCAAATAAGTATTAGAAACACATAAGTAAAATTAATAAATTCACTTGATAACTATTTTATTAAAATCATAAGATAAAATGCCCATTTCTGAAGTTATGGCCAACCTACATTACAATTGTTAAATAAGAAAACATTTAGTATTAAACTGTAGAAATATAAATGCAAATTGGACTGGAAAATAAACGTGTTTGTTTAAAATAAATAAGATATACTTTTCTCTATACTCTTAATCTTTTGAGTATTAAAATAGTGCAAAAATGGTGATGGAAAGTTGACGTTGAGAATGTACATATTTTTCACTTTAAAACTTATTTATCAGTAAAAACAATAGAAAAGGAAGCTTTGTAAGCAAAACTATTGACTCTACATCCTTATTTTTTGTTGCGAAATAAAGGGATTAAGAGCCAATAACGTTTTATAGAATTTTCGGTACACTGTCAAAAAAATTCATCTTTATTTTGTGGTAATTATGTTCTACCTCACAATATAATTTTTGTTAAGTTTTATCTGAATTCAGACTAAAATCTTTTTCCTTAACAACTGCCTTGCAATTAAAAATATCATTGTACTAATGGAGCTTTAAAAGTTCTGAGAAGTTCAATAAATAAAAAAATAACAAAATAAGTGTAATATTTTAAGAAATATAATTTATAAGTAGAAATGTTTAATTTATATTATGAAGTATTAAACTATGCGTATTTGTTTAGTTATTTTCATCATGAATATATAAACAAATATCAGGAGACTGAAAATGAAAAAAGCAACATATGATAAAGCAAGTCGAAGGCATACTATCATAACGGCTTTAGGAATCACTGTGCTGGCGTTTTTAATCCTAATGAGTATCGCAGGTGCGACGCAGGATCCAATGGTTTGGAACTATAAAGGAAACTTTCTTTCTGACCAAAATAACAAAGCAATTGAAATTAATCCGCAGAATTCAATCGATTGGTATATTAAAGGAAATGATCTGTATAATTCAAACAAATTTGATGAATCAACAAAAGCATATGATAAAGCAATTGAAATTAATCCACATGATTCAAAAGTTTGGAACAATAAAGGAAATGCCTTATTGAAACAAAGTAAATACGATGAAGCATTAAATGCATATAACAAAGCAATTGAAATTAACCCACAGGACGAAAATGCTTGGAACAATAAAGGATATGCTTTATCTCAACAAAGTAAATATGATGAAGCATTAAAAGCATATGATAAAGCCGTTGAAATTAATCCTAAAAATCCAGATGCTTTGAACAGCAAAGGAGCAGCTCTAGCGAACTTAGGCAAGCACAATGAAGCATTAAAAGCATATGAAAAAGCAAATGAAATTAACTCGCAGAATCCAATCGTCTGGCCCAATAAAGGATCTAATTTAGGCCTATTAGGTAAGCCCACTGGAGAAACAAAAGCAACAAAAGCATTTGACAAGGCAACTAGAAATAATCCCCATAATGCAGATTTGTGGATCAACAAAGGATTTACTCTAAATAATTTAAATAAAACCGATGAAGCCATAAAAGCATATGAAAAAGAAAATGGAGTTAACCAGTGAAATTACGTTAATTGAGATAGTGAAAAACTTTTGACAATATATAAAAGTTATGTTAAATCTGATTGACTCTGTATATTTTCCCTTTTACCTAAAAAAATGTGCAGAATCAATAATGAATATTTTTTCACCCATAAAAGAGGTTCCGTTGCAAAAAATATGAGATCGATACTATGAAATAAATAGGAATTTAAGAGTATATAATATGCCATTAAATGCCTTTAAATGGAAACACTTTGTAGGCGAGATCATTCTGTAAACAGTAAGATGGTACTTAAAATATTCATTGAGCTATAGAAATTTAAAGGAAATGATGGCAGAAAGAGGAATAAAAGTCGACCATACAACAATCATGAGATGGGGGTTCCGTTGCAAAAATAATATTTCTGCAATTTGACACTATAATTTTCACCTTTATGTGTCATTTTCTTTCTAATGAAAATGATTAACTTTTCGAATTGTGAAGGTTTTCACTGATTTTGTAAAAAATCCAGATTTTTTGCAACGGAACCAGTTAAAGTATGTACTATAATTGGAACGTGTATCATAAAAGGACATTTTGTATCATGCTCAGCCAGTATGTAGTGATCCATAAATGCACTATGACATAGATTCCGAAATAAAATGCTTTCGTGTAGTTATGTGTTTGAAAGTGAAAAATTGTCAAGGAGTTCGCCGACAGATAGTCTCTCAAGCTGATGGTATATCTTTCCTGGAACTTATAATACCATTTTTGACACATTATGTCGTCTACAAAAATAATACGAAAAGATTTCCAATCAATTAAGATATTAATTTAGGTAAATTTGTCTTTAACTAACTGAAGAAGTGTTTATTTTTCTTTAAGAGCAAAATCAATAAAAGTTTTCATGAGTAAAAATTATTGTTAAAAGATTTAAACTCCCTAATGCTCAAATGGATAGGAATTTATCGAATTTTTCTACAAATGTTATGTACGGCTTTTTTATAATCTCTATCACTTGATGGTATTGAAAGTCGCTAAATTATTTTAAGGATAGCTGGAGCTTTTTTTGAAATCAAAGAATAATGAACGAGGAGATTAAAAATAAGGCCAAATACATAAATTCGCGGGAAAGCTTTGAACAAGATTCCCGCGAAGAAAAAAATTAGGAATAAATCGGCATCCTCTATAAAAAATATGAATTATAATATGAAGAGGATTTCGATAAACTCAAATTCCTGGCTGGTTATAATATCTATAATCTATAGCAATAACTTGTGGGCCTGCGTAAGGGTAGTAAGGGGGGAACGGGCTTCCAGCATCCCATCCGTCTCCTCCCAATCCATAATAGCCGCCGTCACGCCCATAGCCGCCTCGGTCACCATGACTGCCATGATGTGCGCTTGCTGCCACAGCTGTCAAAGATACCACAAAAAGGACTGCCAGCAAGATAGACAGTCCCTTTTTCATTTTACTAGATGATTGTTTTAACATTTATTTCCACTCCCATTTTATTCAATTTGATACAATGTAAATCAGAGGTTTATCGAAATCCTCTATATTTTCATACCATATGATGACTCAACACCAAAATCCTATATGAACGTAAAATTAAAAATTGCTCCATTTTGCAATTTGTTACAACTCTTTTGATTACACTTCTAGATTGAAGTTTCTAATTATCGAATATTAATTTTTATTGGAGGTTGAATTTCTCTTATGAATTCGGATTTCAATCAAAAAATGTAAAAATCACTAGATTTTGGAACAGTGTCTCATATGCCAATAAAAAGTGATTTCAAGTTGTATCACCCATATATTAGTATTTAATGAATATAAAACAAAGAGAACTATAAATAAGAAATCTATATGTAATAAATATTAAAAATCTTATATTTTCATTCGTTCATATGCTTCGCTTGTGGTAATGAATCAGCATGTCCTTTTTGGAGATTGCCCCAGCAGCAGATTACACCTGTGAGAAATCCTATTAGATCTTGTGAGAAGGGAAATCAGCGAAAAAACCGAGTTGTAGCAGGTCTCTAAGGAGAAGCAAGGTCGCTGCAAGCAGAGCGATCATACCAGCGTATTTAACATATTTAGGTGAATATGGAATAGCTATTGCCACTAATCCACATTCTATAATCGCCGCAGTAGCTGAATTAGCTCCAACGACGAGATCTAAGGGTGACTTGTGCAGTGTTGAGAGGCAAAACTCCTTGGAAAAGGGGTAATTGAAGGGATCTTCTAGAATTTTGTGTAGATGGTATATTCGCTCTAATCTACTTATATAAGTTAATTTTGGATTCAAATTCATGAACTGCAGATAGATCTAACTGATCTAATACTCAACTCTGGTCTGAAAGCCTTTTGGCTATCTCGCGTGTTATATTTCTTGATCGCCTATTTCAATCTAGTTAGGATTTACATATTTGAAGCACAAAACCAAGTACAATTGAAGTTATGATTCAAATTGTGCTTTATAGAATTGAAGATTTATTGTTGTTGATTCTTTAGTTCAACCGCGTAAATCCTAGATAGAAAGGAGAGAAATGGTGTCTTTGCAGAAATCTTTTTTTTGATCATTACTTATTACTATATACTCTTTTTAGTATGATATACTCTTTCTCTGTGATCTAGGCTGAAGCCTTATTCAATCTGATAGTAACACTTTTACTTTTTGTGATGCTTTGATTTTGGTAAAACCAATGCATTTTTCTTTTAATTTAGGTATAAATGTCCTTTAATTTCGGCTTTAATGACAAAAACTGCACAGGTTTTAAGACAAAACTTGTGCATCATTGTTTGTTCAATTTGAGAATATATTTTAGAATGTTAAACTATAGAGACAGTGAATAAGAACTTATAAATTCATTTAGCTCCGTAGAGGGTCAAACTATGGAGAGAATCAATCATGGAAGGTTCATGGTATTACTACAAATATCGCCGGTTCATAAAATGGTTGGGTTTATACTTGGCACTTGCTGGGCCAGGTATAATTGTGATGGTAGCGGATAATGATGCAGGCGGTATCACAACCTATGCTGCAACAGGAGCCAAATTTGGCTTTAACTTAATTTGGTTTTTAATACTACTTGGCCCAGTAGCATATGTTGTTCAGGAGATGACTGTGCGACTAGGCGCGGTCACCAAGCGAGGACATGCAGAGGCTATATTCGATGCTTTCGGTTCTTTTTGGGGCTGGTTCTCGTTAATAGATTTGGGCATTTTGGATTTTCTTACGATGGTAACTGAGTTTATAGGAATGACAGCTGCTTTAAAGATATTTGGCGTGCCGCCTATATTAACGGTAATAGGTGTGTCTATCTTGATGATCACCATATTCATGCACGGGAGATACTGGACATGGGAAAAGGTAGTACTTCTTTTCTGTGGACTCAACCTGATTTATGTTCCTGCGATTCTGCTTATTCACCCCGATTTGAGCGATGTTACCAAAGGTTTGATTCCAAGTATCCCTATCAGTGGGTTTACAGGTGATTTTTTCTTCTTTTTCATGGCGAATATAGGGACTACGATAGCCCCCTGGATGATATTCTTCCAGCAGAGCTCTGTAGTAGATAAGGGTATGACTGAGAAAGATATTTCCTTTGGAAAATTCGATACTGCAGTTGGTGCATTCCTTACAATAGTAGTTGCAATTTCGTGCGTAATTCTCACAGGCACGTTGCTCTTTAAGCCCGGTGGAATAGATATAGAAAGTGCTGCTCAAGCTGCAATTGCGATCAAGGGTAGCTCTCCAATCGTTGGCTTTGCTCTCGCCATAGGACTCTTTGATGCCGGACTTCTTGGTGCTATGTGCATATCATTGGCGAGTTCATGGGCTATGGGCGAGGTTTTTGGATGGGCTCATTCCATCAACAACAAGGTTTCAGAGGCACCTATGTTCTATGTCTTTTATTTCCTGAGCTTGATCTTCGCGGGCATAGTTGTAATAATTCCAGGAGCTCCATTGGTGCTGATAACTCTTTTCGTGCAGGTGGTAGCTGTTACTCTTCTTCCTGCAGCTCTGGTTTTTCTGTTACTTCTGCTAAACAATGAAGAGATGATGGGGAAATATAAGAATACCTTGATGCAAAATATTTTGGGTTTTCTGATTGTATTTACTATAATTATTGTCTCTACTCTTTACGCCTTAAGCGTGATCTTCCCGGAGATGTTTAAATGAGCGGGGATAGCATAAAAAGCGATCCGGAGAAGAGAAAGATGATAGACTACGTTGATGACAGATATGCGAAGGACAGAGTTAGCTATGTGTTAAGAGGGTGGAGAAAAGCAATAAACGATATAAACAAAAAATACAGCAAGCCACGATTGAAGATGACACCTTTGGTCAGGTTTTCACTCTTTGCTCTCAGACTTTATCTAATAATGTTGGTGGTTATATTAAGTTATAAATTCTACACAATGGTGAGGTAAGCTGGAGGCAGATGTATGAAAGACGAATCAAATAACAACAAAACTGAAAGCATCCTTTTTTTGAGTGAGGTGATGAATGCTAAAGTCCTCCTAAAAGGCAAAAAAATAGGAAAGCTCTTAGATCTTATCATACTTGAAAAACATAAGGCTGCAGAGGTCACATACATCGTAATAAGTCGACCTTTTGGCTATCCTTCATTATTAGTACCATGGAATAATGTCAGTTCATTCAATGAAAAGGAAGTAACTATAGATATCGATGATGTAGAAAAGTTTGCCTACAAAATTCCCGAGGGATTTATTCTTCTGAAGGATTACATTCTAGATAAGAAGATTTTAGATCTAGAGGATACTGAGGTTGAGGTTGTCTATGATATCAAGATGGTTATGAGTAAAAACAAACTTTATATTACTGATGTAGACCCCTCCAAAAATGCGCGTTATCGGAGGCTAGGTCTTGATAAATTTACTCATTTGATTCGCAAGGATAGTGATAAAAGTGAGGACGAGCTTATTCCATGGTCATATGTTCAAGCTCTACCTTCCAATATTGGAAGCTTTAAGGGAGATGTAAAGTTAAATATACTGAAAGAGAAGCTAAATGATCTTCCACCTGTGGATATTGTGGAAATTTTGGAGGATCTGGATCATGATCAAAGGCTGACTGTTATCAATCAGCTCGAAGAAGAGCATGCATCTGATACCTTAGAGGAAATTAGTCCGAATATGCAAAGGGAGATTATCTCCTCTCTGACTAAGGAAAAGGTTGCAGACTTGATTGATATGATGACTCCGGGCCAGGCGGCTGATGTACTGTCGGTCTTGACTTTGGAGGATCAAGAAGAGATAATGGAACTGATGGATGAAGAAAATCTTAATAAGATAAAATCAATCCTTGAGAAGCGACAGGATACGATACTCAATCTCATAACTGAGAGATATCTAAAAGCTCAGCCTGATGAAACAGTAGAGACTGTGGAGAATGCGTACCCCAAAAGAGCAAAGGGTAAAGATGAAATAATGTACATCCACGTAACCGATAAGGATAATAGGTTATTGGGTGTGATTGATGTGAAGGAGCTTCTTCAGGCGGATAATCAGGCACTTTTGAAGGACATCATGAATAAGAATGTCATAACCTTGGATAAAGAGAGTAGTATTGGAGAAACCACGAAGATGTTTTCTAGATATGGCTTCAGATCGCTTCCCGTGACTGATAATGACAATAAAATAGTTGGAGTTGTCAGTCAACGAGATGTCGTGAAGCTAACACTTCACTTCTCGGAATGAAAGACGATTTTCGTGATATCAACTACCTCGAGTAATCACTGAAGATTTATAGTAAGAGATATAAAGGATTTAAGGGAATAAAAGAAAGTTTAGAAATTGGGTTCGAGTTTCTTTCTTCCAACTTTCTGCAGATCTTTCCTCAAAAGTAGTATTTTTCACAATTTTTCCCATCGAACTTATTGTCTTTGTTTAATTTTATTTAAGTTTGTGATTTGAATTACTATTTACTTAGTCAAGTTTCATGTTTTTACTTATGTAATCCCTTTCATCATAAGTGAACTACTTCTTCTGTTGGGTTGATACCCTCCGAGGCGGGGAACTTCACGCCTTAGAGTTAAAACCAGTTTTAATGTTGGCTTTTGAGTTTGTTTCTTAATTTGGTCTGATAGTTTATCTTGTTTAAGGAACGGATGAAAATGGACTTACTATAATCTTACAGACCTATAAGGGCTGTTACACTATTTTTGGAAATTCTTATGGAGATTTTATAGAGTACCTACTTTTCCCTATACCATAGACCCAGGTTTTCGATTCCTATATGGGGTTGAGATCTATTTTGTGGCTGAGCTATTTTTAGGAAAGCTTCAGTTATTAAGAACAGCAAGAGTTATATAATAAAAAACTCACTCAAATTTTTAGTTTTTGACGGTAATGTCTGCGGATTAAAACTGCTATGGTGTTCAAAATAAGCACGATAATCAATAAAACCATAGCCGTTCCATATTGAATGGAATTGGTTTTGGCAATGTTTGTTCCTGCAGTGGCCAGCACAAAGAGATGGTAGGGGAGGGCCATGAACTGGGAATAGACCGATTCAGGCAGCTTTGGCAAGAAGTATGCAGCTCCTGTTAAAAGGATAGGAGCTGTTTCACCTGCAATCCTTCCTATGCTCAGGATAGAACCGGTAACCATTCCTGGGATGGCTGATGGTAGTACCACATGCCTGATGGTCTGCCATTTGCTAATTCCAAGTGCAAGGGAGGATTCTCGGTACTCACTAGGAACTGCAAGAAGTGCTTCCTCGCTTGAACGAACAATCACGGGGAGAATTAGAAGAGAAAGGGTAAGAGATGCCGAAAGTATAGAAGGGCCAAAACCAAAGTATTTAACAAACAATGCTAACCCGAAAAGCCCAAAAACCACTGATGGAGTTCCTGCTAAATTGCTGATTGCCATTTCTATAGACCAGGTGATTAAGTTGTTTTCTGCATATTCTTTAAGGTAGATAGCAGCCATAATTCCCATTGGAAGGGCTATAGACATTGATCCTATGATAAGTAGTAATGTGCCCACAATTGCTGGATAGATCCCACCTTGAGTCATCATATTGCTGGGCATTTCAGTAAGGAACTCAATGCTAATTGCATTATATCCATTGTAAATAATATAGCCAAGGATAATTAAAACAAATCCGACTACTGTCAATGCTGCAAGGCTGAGTAGTGCAAAAGCAATTTTTTCACTTGTTTTTGCATTAAATCTCATGCTTATTCCACCTTAAACCTATATCGTGTTTTGATATAATCCGCAATCAGGTTAATCAGGAGAGTCATGATGAAAAGTACTGATCCGACTGCAAAGAGGGCATGAAACTGGGTACTTCCTTGGGAAACTTCTCCCATTTCAAGTGCAATTGTAGCAGTCATTGTCCTCACAGAATGCAGAAAGCCCCCTGGAAAGGAAGGAATTATTGCAGCATTTCCGGTTACCATCATAAGCGTCATAGTTTCCCCTATAGCTCTACCCAAGCCAAGCATTACTGCCGCTGAAATTCCAGAAAACGATGCAGGGATTATGACCTTATACATAGTTTGCCATCTTGTAGCTCCAAGAGCAAGTGATCCTTCCTTAATAATGCTGGGTATCGAACTGATAGCATCCTCTGAGATAGTTATAATTGTGGGAAGTGCAACAAGCCCAACCATAATAGAACCTGTAAGGGCGGTTTGTCCCGTAGGCAAGTTGAATATATTTTGTATATAGGGGACCATTACCACGAGTCCGAAGAATCCAAATACAACAGAAGGAATCCCTGCGAGAATCTCGATAAAGGGCTTCAGGAAATCTGCAACCTTTGGATGTGAGACCTCGGAAATGTATACTGCACAAGCGATTCCCAAAGGCACTGAAAAAATAATTGAGCCAGCAGTTACGAGAAGGGAACCAAGAAACAAAGGTAATAACCCAAACTGCTGGTGTATGGATGTTGGGTACCAAAACTTTCCTGTGAGAAAGTTCCAAATTGAAATATTTTTAAATAGAAGTAAACTGTCACTGAATATAAAATAGCACATTATTAAAAGGACGATGACCGTAAGGGCACTGACCAAGAAGAACATTGATTCGATTATCTTTTCCTTATGATTCCTGTTAAACATATTTCCCTCTTGAAATAACCTTTACTTATTTACTTCTTTAGTGGGATGTATCCTACTCTACTCGTCAAATATATAACTAAATTTCCATGGCACTCGATGATTAAAAAGTATGTTTAGTTTAGTTTGACGTGCTCAGAAGTAGCAAGATAAACTACACTTTCACAGATATTACAGCAGTGATCAGCAATTCTTTCAATGTAGCGAATCATGAAAAGTAAATATGTGGCTTTGGAAATGATA
>Ga0224522_1000139_pt1 | contig 35378 bp, 60 predicted proteins | sample CFST25metaG_FD_182733 | JGI IMG/M metagenome (GOLD analysis project Ga0224522, IMG submission 182733) | Peat soil microbial communities from Stordalen Mire, Sweden - C.F.S.T25 | ecosystem: Environmental > Terrestrial > Soil > Wetlands > Peat | place: Sweden: Norrbotten County, Stordalen Mire...
TCTGGCATCCTGGAAGAGTTCGCAAAGCCGATTATTGCAGCTTATAAATTGCTTATTATTTATAAGGCTATTAACAACGAATGGAAGCCCGACTGGAGCAATTGGGATCAATATAAATACTATCCCTGGTTTGAAGTTTTGTCGTCCGGGTTCGGTTTTTCGTATTCGACTTACGGCTACGTTAACGCGCGTACGGGTGTCGGTTCCCGCCTTTGCTTTGAATCTGAAGAAAAAGCGAAGTATGCTGGCAACCAATTCCTCCAATTGTATAAAGATTTTCTAACCATAACAAAATAAATCTATGACAACAAAAGCAAAAAAAATTAAAGAGAGTAGTCCTGAGTTCGATTACACAACAATCAAAACTTTTGAGGACGCCTGCAAAAAAGTGAATACAGATCCAGCAAAACTTCCCGATGTTTCTGGCATCCTGGAAGAGTTCGCAAAGCCGATTATTGCAGCTTATAAATTGCTTATTATTTATAAGGCTATTAACAACGAATGGAAGCCCGACTGGAGCAATTGGGATCAATATAAATACTATCCCTTGTTTGAAGTTTTGTCGTCCAGGTTCGGTTTTTCGGGTTCGGATTTCAGCTACGATACCACGGATGCGAGGGTCGGTTCCCGCCTTTGCACAGATACCTGGGAGAAAGCTTTGTATATAGCCGAGCAATTTAAAGCTGAGTATCAGGAGTATTTTCTTTATTCTGAATAATTATTTAAAAAACGGAAGATGGTAAAAATAAGTACAACTAAGAAAACGAAGGTATTTGATTTCAGAACAATCAAAACCGTTGAAGATGCATTCAAAAAGAATGGATACGATTCTACAAAACTGCCTGATTTTTCAATGATCCCGGAAAAGTTCCGCACCCAACTTACAACTTGTTTTCTTCTTATGGTAATTTTTGAAGCAATCAATGATGGTTGGGAGCCTGATTTTAGTGATCATTCACAAGGTAAATATTACCCATGGCCCTGGGTTTTGTCGTCCGGGTTCGGTTTTTCGTTTTCGATTTTCGGCTACGCTTACTCGCTTTCGTTTGTCGGTTCCCGCCTTTGCACAGACACTTCAGAAAAAGCAATTTATATTCTAAACCAATTCCCTGATCTGTGGAAGAATTGGCTTTTAAATGTGAAACCAGAATAAAAAAATTAAGGTTGTATGCTGCCAGAGCTGCCGGTTTTGTCGTCCGGGTTCGGTTTTTCGAATTCGAATTACAACTACGATAACACGAATACGAATGTCAGTTCCCACCTCTGCAAATACTGCAGCATAAACCCTGCCATCATGGCAAAAAATAACAATGAATTAAAGAGCGCTGGTACCCCAGGGGAAGGCGATCTTTCAAAGGCAAAGGCATGAAACGAATAAATAATTTATATCAAAGGATCTGCTCAGTTGAAAATCTTCAGCTGGCAGACTCTATTGCCCGGAAAGGAAAACTTAACCAGCCCGGAGTGACCAGGCACGACCGGAACCGGGACCGTAATATTCAGCAGCTGCACGAAATGCTGATTGGTAAAACATACAATACATCTCAGTACACAACTTTTACAATCTACGAACCCAAAGAGCGGATCATATTCCGGCTCCCATATTTCCCTGACCGAATTGTACATCATGCGGTAATGAATATTCTCGAACCGATCTTTGTATCTGCGTTTACTTCAGACACATACAGTTGTATAAAAAAACGTGGCATTCATGCAGCTGCAACTGCAGTTAAATTTGCGCTGAAGGACCTGCAGGGCACCCAGTACTGTCTGAAGCTTGATATTAAAAAGTTCTACCCAAACGTCGATCATGAAGTTTTAAAGCAGCTGCTCCGGAGAAAGATAAAAGATCAGGATCTGCTATGGCTCCTCGATGGCATTATCGACAGTGCCGACGGGCTTCCCATCGGCAACTACCTAAGCCAATATTTTGCAAATTTCTACCTCACATACTTCGATCATTGGTTGAAAGAGGATCTGCAAGTGAAATACTATTTCCGTTATGCCGACGACATGGTAATTCTCTCAGACAGTAAATCATATCTACACCAGGTACTTGATCAGATCCGGAACTACCTACAGGAGAAATTAAAGCTTACCGTAAAGAATAACTATCAGATATTCCCGGTTAATTCCAGGGGAATTGATTTTGTTGGTTATGTATTCAGGCATACACATATAAGATTGAGAAAAAGCATCAAACAAAGCTTTGCCAGGATGCTGGCAAGTAACAAAAACCCTCAATCTATCGCATCATACAGGGGTTGGGCTGTGCATTGTAACAGTAAAAACCTGCTAAAAAAGTTATTGAATGAAACAGTTTAGCGAGTTTAATATAAAACCTTCAGCAAAAGGTTTCGAAGGCGACAAAATAAAGATGGCCAAGGTATTAAACCGCGAAATTGTGGTACATGATTTCAGGCTCGAACCATCAAAAGTATTTGCCGAGAAAGGAACTGGTAAATGTCTACACCTTCAGATCTCAATCAACGAAGTGAAGTATGTAATATTTACTTCATCTGGAGGACTGATCGAAGCTATCCTTCAGGTCCCGGTTACCGACTTCCCGTTTATCACAACCATAATCGAAGAAAACGACAGATTTATTTTTACTTAAAATATAGATATATGAGAACAATGGAAGATCTTATGATCGATAAAATGAATAGAGATCGTGAAGCAGAAATGGCACAGAAGGTTGTTAAAATCTGTAAGCATTGCACTTACTTTTATAATGAGAACGGATGTCCTGAGAGTAAAGGGGAAAATGATTCTTGTGAATATTTTTCATTGTAATGATCCGAGCAGCTGAAAAATACATTGATGGAGTGATATCAGGGGAAGTGCTTGTGAGTAAAACTACAAGGTTAACTTTCGAACGACATAAAGCAGATCTTTTGGTGGCTCCCGAAAACAGCTGGTATTTCGATAAAAAATCAGCTGAAAGGGTCTTCGATTTCTGCAAATTCCTGAAACATACTCCTGACAAACGTACCTGGGTGCCATTCGAATGCGAACCCTGGGAAGCAGCTATCATTTATATCATTTTTGGCTGGAAAAAGAAAGACGGGACCCGCCGGTTCAATTATGCTTATATTGAAATCCCGAAGAAAAACGGAAAGACAACATTTGCTGCAGTGTTTGCCGATTATCTTCTATTTTTCGATGGAGAAGAAGAAGCCGAAGTCTATTGTGCAGCATCAGTGGAGAAACAGGCCCGGATCTGCTTCGCTGCAGCTAAAAAAATGATCGAGCACTCTCCTTCCCTGAAAAAACGCACGAAGATCCTCACTAAAAATATCAATATCCCTCAAACATCTTCCAAAATGGAGATGCTCGGACGTGATTCTGAGAGCATGGAGGGTATAAATCCATCAGCAGCGATCATCGACGAATATCATGTCTGGAAAAATAACGAGGTTTTTGAGAACATTCAGAGCGCTACAGTCAACAGAACTCAGCCATTAGTGGTCATAATCACTACGGCTGGAAGGGATAAAACACTGCCATGCTTTAATTATCGGGCTCTTTGCATCGATATTCTCAAAGGAATCAAACAGCAGGATGACACTTTCGCTATTATTTATACTCCGGACCAAAAAGATGACTGGAAGGATCCTGAGACCTGGAAGAAAGCAAACCCGAATTATGGAGTGAGTGTTATCCCATCCCGATTCAAGTCCGAGTTCCAGGGAGCAGTTAACGATCCGCGCAAAGAGGTGTCATTCAAGACTAAAAACCTGAATCTTTGGGTCGATGCTCCGGAAGTATGGATCCCTGATGAAAAATGGATGCTCTGTTCCCACAAAACACGATTGGAAAGCCTGGTTAAGCAACCATGTTATTGGGGTCTCGACCTGGCTTCGCATGTCGATATTAACGCGCTTGCTCTTTATTTCCCCGATATCAACGGTCATCCTGTCGCTAAAATGTACTACTGGATCCCAGAAGCCAAAGTTTCAGAGATGAAAGATAAGGTCGATTACCCTACCTGGGTAAAAGCAGGTAGGATAAAAACCACTCCTGGCGATGTGATTGATATCGACTCGATGGTAACCGATATCATGGTAATTCTCGGACAATATTTTTGCGAAGGATTGGCTTATGACCCGGCAAAAGCCTACCATGGAGTTATTCAGGGACTTATAATTGCCGGTTTTCCTATCGAGAAAATGGATGAATATGCCCAGGGAATAATGAACATGAGCGGACCGTCGAAAGAATTTGAAAAGATGGCAATGTCTGGCATGCTCGATCACCTCGATGATCCGGTTCTCCGTTGGATGCTGGGAAACGTGCAGATCTACCAGGATATCAATGAAAATATTAAACCCGATAAAAAACGCAGCCGGAATAAGATCGATGGGATTGTAGCTCTCATCATTGCTATCGGCGAATATCTCAGCGTTACTTACGGCAAAGAAGATAAACAGATTTATAAAACCCATACTTTAAGAACCACATGAAGAAGGCCTACGTTAAACCGACAGTTAGCAAACTGGAAGTCGATAGAGACATCATTAGGATGTTAACAAAACAGGGATTTGCTGATCTTTTCTGGGAATGCCTTCAGGAAACCCGAAAGATCGATCCTTGTACAACACAAGAGGCTGTTTTTGATGTTCTTAACGAAAAATATTTCAAAGCTATCGGCTGCTTAAGATATTCATGCTTTGATTCTTTCAGAATTGTACGTGATAAAAAAAACGATGCCCATCAAACCCGAAAATAAAAATAGATACCCAGCAAATTGGACAGAAATTGTCCAGAGAATACGTAAAAGATCTAAGGGACTTTGTGAAAAATGCGGAGTTCGGAATTATTCAGTTGGTTATAGGGACGAATATGGTGACTTTATTTCTTGCTCTGGAAATGTAACAATGGAAGACTATGGTCAGGGGATTAATCCGAATACAGGAAAGGAACTTACATTCAAAGAATCCAAAGAAATGGCTGAATGGCAGACCCAAAATGATGAATATGGATATAAGTATATTGTTATAGTCCTCACAGTAGCCCATAAAGATCATATTCCGGAGAATTGTTCTGATGAAAACCTCGCCGATTGGTGCCAGAAATGCCATAATACTTATGACGCGCCACACCGAAAAGAAACCCGCCTTCAAACCAGAAATCTGGGAAACCTGATAATTGAGTTTTGAAATGAAAATAAAAGCCTTGGACGGGCATTATAAAATCCATACAAAATATGAGTACTATAGTAAAATGCAAATGCGTTTCAAAAAAAGAAAGCGTAAATTATGACAAGGAACATCCAGTTTCAACTGCAATTGAGTTGCAAGTACCTTACGATCCTACTTCTATTTATTATCAGCTTTCCGGAGGAACAAATATTCTATTAAACACAGTAAATCAGGAAGCTGCGGATGGTTTTAAAATTGGATCAGGTTATGATGTTGTAATAAGCCCCTCACAATAGGAGCTAATTATTCTAATCCTCACCCTATCGGAGTTTCCGGTAGGTTTTTTATTTATTTTCAATTTACAGTAACAATGTTACGGTGATAGTCCATTTCCTCGACTCAAATTTGTAAAGCATAATTCTACAACTTTTTTCAATAGCGATGAAAAGGTACTAACGAATGAAGTTTTCCGATCGTTTACGCAACGCAGCTCAAGTTTTAACACGTGGCACCTTTATGATGCCCGTTAAAGATTATCAGACATCTGGCCTCTCCGATATTACAGGCCTTTCGTTTGCAGGCATTCAGATAAATGCCACTTCAGCAATGAAGCTTTCGGCTGTTTTTGCTTGTGTAAGGTTGAATTCCGAAATTCCGGCTTCGCTTCCGTTAACAGTTCACCGGGTTTCAAAAGGGAAACGCGAAGATCTTACCGGCGGACCAATTTACCAGCTTCTTCATGCTCCAAATAAATTCATGAACAGTTTTTCATTTATTGAACTGATGAATGCAAGACTGCAATTGAGTGGCAATTCGTATGCAGTTATCAAGTTTAATCTCAAAGGCGATCCTTACAATCTTATCCCGGTCGATTCCAGTTGTGTAACCGTAAAAGTTTACAATGGTGAGCCATTCTATATTATTAACGACCCCGACATGGGCGTTAAGGGAACCTTCTTCTATTGGGAGGTCATTCACTTTAAAATGCTTTCGCGTAATGGCATAACCGGAATGAGTCCTATTCAGGCAGCTCGCGAAGGTATCGGCCTGGGGTTGGCTGCCGAAAAATTCGGAGCTGATTTTTTCCAGAAGGGTGGAAATCTTAAAGGAGCTCTCGAAACTGACGGGCATATGGAAGATGCTCAGTTTAAAGCATGGAAAAAACGCTGGGAAACATTCTATGGTGGAGCTGTTGGCGACCATACTACTCCTATTTTGGAGTATGGAATGAAATATAAACCTATCGGAATTCCTCCGAACGATGCTCAATTCATCGAGACAAGGGTATTCCAGCTTCAGGATATCGCCCGTTTTTTCAATACGCCTCCCTCTCTCATCGGAGATCTCTCCAGGGCGACCTTCAGTAATGGAGAACAACAGGATATGCAATTCGCAAAATATTCCCTGCGCCCAATTCTCAAAGGTCAGGAATGTGAGTTCGAAAGTAAGCTGGTAAACCTCAAAGACGAAGGTACAATCAGTATAAAATACAATATGGATGGTCTTTTACGTGCCGATATGAAAACCCGTGCAGCTTATGAGCAAACTCTTGTTTCAACCGGCATTCTTACCCGTAACGAAGCTCGTGAAATAGAAAACAAAGAGCCTATTGAAGGTCTCGACACACCTCTCGATCCCGCTTTCCTTCAGGGAAAACAACCAGCATTATCAGTTAACCAGGATAATAATCAACAGAAATGACAAAAATTAAAAAAATAACATTCGGACAGGTGCGCGAGATCCCTACAAACGTCGAGGAATCCCGCATAATCCCGTTCGTTCTCAGTACTCCCACCCGCGATCGCCATCATACTATCCTTAACCAGGCAAACTGGAATCTCGATAATTACCGTAAAAACCCGGTAGTTGGTTATATGCATAACCTGTATGGCGATATGTGCAATCCTCCTAATCCTGATGATATAATTGCCCAGGATAAAGGCATAGGAGTTGAAGATATGTCTGGTTTATTAGCCCTGGTTGGTACTCCTCTATTCGAACCGGCATCTATAAACCTTCAGGCTGATAAGATTTTCCGTAAGATAATGTTTGGCACTCTCCGGGCTGCATCAGTCGGTTTTTTAGACTTCGGCAAGGGAGAATGGGGTGCTGGTCTTGAAGCTGAAGGAGCAGATAATGAAACTTTCCGTTTTGCCGGACAGGAACTTCTTGAATGGAGCGTGGTTAACATTCCCTCAAACCCCGATGGTACAAAACGTGCTAACGAAGCGATGCGTAATCAGACACATGCAGCGATTAGGTATGCCTTCCGGGAACTTGGCAAGAAGTTCCGCTTATCAGAAATCGAAAATTTACGTGTTCGCGATGTGCTCGACCTTCTCGATGGAAAGGATATTGAGATCCGCGAGACCGATCCCGATAAGGTCCGCAAGATGATTATGGAAGAAATGGCGCAGAAAGATGTTGCTGACATCATTGAAAAACAACAGATTGAATTCAAAAAAAGAGTTTTAGGCCTTTGAGGCATTTATTAATAATTAAAAATTTGAAAAATGAAAAGTAAGGACTTGCGCAAAAAGCAGGATGACCTTCTTAAGAAGCTTGAACCTTTAGCCAACAAGAAGGCCTCCGAGTTCACTGATGAAGAAAGAAAACAGTGGACCGATGATCATAAAGAACTTTGTGCTGTAAATGAGGAACTGCGTGTTACTCTTGAGCAGGAAGAAGTTCTGAAATCTAAAGCAGCCATCGAAGGCCGCGATCTCTCCGACCAGGATAAGAAAGATATCCGATCATATTCGTTCCGTAATGCAATTCTTGCCAAAGCTGAAGGGCGCGAGCTCGATGGAGTTGAATTGGAAATGCATCAGGAAGCAATTAAGGAAGCCACTGCCGAAGGTCGTTCAATTTCTGGCGTTGGAGTGCCTTATCTCTTGTTATCAAGCAAACCTATTTCACGTGCCAGTACCGGACAGAACATTGCAACGGCTGGTGATGGTGGCTATTTAAAACAAGAATCACCTCTATTGTTCCTTGCAGCACTTCGTAATAAAATGGTTTTATCGCAGCTAGGTGCAAAATTTATAACAGGATTAGTTGGTGATTTTCCTATAGTTACCGGAAGTTTATTTACTGCTTCCTGGCTTGCAGAAGATGCCGTTGACACAACTCAGAAAATAGCCTTCACTAAAGTTACCATGCAGCCCAAAAGAGTTCAGGCAACCGGAGCATTATCACTTAAGCTGTTAAAACAATCAACTCCCGATGTAGAGACTCTTATAACAGACGAACTCGTTGACAGTATCGCACAGGCATTACAAATAGCTGCTATTAATGGCGCCGGTACTGATGCTCCATTAGGTATTTTAGGAGTTACCGGCATTGGAGATGTTCCTGGTGGAACAGATGGCCTTGCTCCTGCGTGGAGTCATATAGTCACTCTTGAATCTAAAATACTTGCAGCCAATGCCGATGGTCCATCTATGGGTTATCTCACAAATGCGAAGGCTCGTGGAAAACTCAAACAGGTTGTTAAGGCTTCAAATACAGCCGAATTTATATGGGATAAGGATGGTATGAACGGATATAAGGCTCTTGTTACAAATGCCGTGCCAGGTACTCTTACTAAGGGTGGTTCTGGTGCCGTATGCTCCGCTATCCTGTTTGCCGATTGGAGTAAGCTATTTATAGGTCAATGGGGAGGACTCGATATTATTGTAGATCCTTATTCACTCAAAAAGAAAGCTGAAATAGAAATAACTGCATTATCATATTACGATATCTGTGCTACATATCCTGCAGCTTTTGCTGCCATGAAGGATGCACTCACTACATAAAAGTTTTTTCATAGGTTAGGTTAGTTTTAGGTAGGAAGAGGGGTCTGCGTTCCAGCTGATCCATGGAAGGCTCCCCTCTTTTTAAAAACTCAAAAAACAATTATAATGAAATACATAAAAGTTAAATTTCAGAAAGCCCATCCGGAGTTTGCATATAGTGCAGGCGATATAGGACTGGTTGAAGATGAAAAAGCAGCTCAGTTGCTTAATACCGGGTATGTAATTATGCTCCCGGACGATGGCGATAATGATGTTGTTAATACTCTTCCTGAAGATTTCCCGGCACGTGATATCCTTTTCGCTGAAGGTTTTGATTCTGCCGAAAAAGTGAAGGAGGCAGGCGAATCAATTACCGATGTAAAAGGTATTGGTAAAGGCACATACAAACAGATCGTTGCTTATTTCGAAAAGTAATAAGTCATGGATCTTAGATATAAGTTAAAAACAGCTCCTGCCTTCTCTCCTGTATCCCTTGCACAGCTTAAACGCAACCTGCGTATTGAGCACAATGATCAGGATGAGCTTTTACAGGAACTGATAGACAGAGCGGTTGCATCTTCACAGACAGCAACTGGCAGGCAATACGCCCTGTCTACGTTTTCTTTATATCTCGATGATTATCCCGATAACGACGAAACTGAAATAGACCGGGGACCGGTTGGTATTATCAATTCAGTTAAATATTACGCCCAGGATGCATCTGTTTTAACAACTATTGATCCGGTAAAATACCAGCTCGACAATACTGAACTTACTTCGCGGCTTCGATTTCTCACTCCATTTGTACCCGATACGGCAAGGATGAATGTAATTGAGATTGAGTTTACAACTGGCTGGCCCGATGCTGCAAGTGTGCCCAAGGATCTGTGTGAAGCAATTATACTCCGGGCTTCGGAAATCTATCTGCATCCCGAAAATTCAGATCTTAATTTCAGAGGATCACTGCAGGTTAAAGCAGCGGAACTGAAGGAAGTAAATTATAAAATACAGCGATACTGATGGGATCAATGAGCAATATGAACCGGCGTGTATCCTTCCGGGTGCCAACAACTACCAGAACGGATATGGGCGCACCTCAGAAGGGTTTTGCTCATTCGTTTTATGCCTGGGTATCACGTGAGATGAATGGTGCAGGTAACGAGCAATTCATTAATGACCGTTTAGTATCGCCTTACGGTTATAAATATCATGCTCATTATAGAGACAGGAGTTTGATAAACGAAACAATGAGAATCGTTGACGACTCCGAAACCTTTAACATATTATCAATCAATCCTGATGATATGAAAATGTTCATTGACATTTTTGTTGATAAGGTAACTGAATGAGCGATATCCGATTTAAACTCGATGGCTACGATAATATCATAACGATATTTCGTGAAACACCCGAAGACGGATATCGCAAACCTGTTATTGCAGCTTTCCGCAAAGCTGCCGAGCCGGTTAAGAAAGCAATGATAGCTAATCTTCCTGCAGATCTCACTCCATTGAAAAAGGTCATTGACATAAAAGCAGGAAAAGGAAAGAGCATGACGCTGGCTGTTGGCGCTTATGGTCGTAAAATGATGTATCGTAATAGCCGGGGCGTGATATGGGATCCGTACATGCTTTTATACTGGCATAATTACGGAACCCTGGCAAATAGAAATGATGAACATTCCTTCCAAAAGCCCAGGAGAAAACCTTCACTGAACTGGAAGGGTGGCATAAAAGCAGGACTTTTTTTTGAAAGAGCAATTGATCAGTCTCTACCTGAGGCACAAAGAACATTTGAATCGTCTTATGAAGTAAGTCATCAGAAATTTTTAGAGCAAAGAGCAGCAAAATGATAAGCACGGCATTACAAAACACAATAGTGGCAATAATCCCGAACACTTACCTCGCCATGGGCGATGAAGGGATCGTTACTCCTTATTGTGTTCATAAGGAAACGGCCACTCCCGAATATCTTAAATCGGGTATTGCAGGATATAGCTATGTCTGCGAAATAGCAATCATAGACCTGCTGCCAGAAGCTCTTGAAACATTAATACAGTCAGTTAAAAATGCAATTCTGGCATTAGCCGGAACAACTCTAAACGGTACTTCATTCGAATCGGTAATCTGGGAAACTGAAGCGCCAGACTTCGACACACAAAGTAAATTATATACCAACATATTAACTTTTACAATATTAACATCAAACCGTTAAAATCTCAATAAAATGGCAACTACAAGGATAATAGGCTATACGCTTAATCTGAAATATGGTGGCAAGCTTATAAAAGGGCTTGAAACAACCGGTCTTAAACTGAAGGCCAATTTTGAAGAGATCCTTTTGAAAGCGGATCAGGGTGTGCCTAACCAGGAACTGGTCGATTATGATACTGATATGTCTTTCTCAGGCAAGACTTATGAGCGAGACCAAGTGGCTGAAGCTTCCACTCATGAAGATTTTGAAACGCTTCGCGAGGCGGCAACAATTGGTGCAGAAGTTGCCTTTGTATATGGCATATTTACAACAGGAAAAAAAATTGTATCCGGAACGGGTATTATAACCGATTATTCCGAAGATGGAACTACCAAAGATACTGGCACATTCAGCGGTACCATAACAGCTAAAAAGGGAACGGTGACCTTTACCACATTTTAGTAAAATTTAACTCTGACATATAATGAGCGCAACAAGAGTAAGAGGGTACATGCTTAATATTAAGTGGGGTACCAAACTGATAAGAGGACTTGAAACTACAGGACTTAAAATTAAACCCAATTTCGAAGATATAGACCTGAAAGAGAATTCAGGAAATGTTATACAGTCTTTTGTAGATTATGACATGAGCATGACATTTTCCGGTAAAACCTATGAAAGAGATTCCGGTGAAGGCTCTACGTATGAAGATTTTGAAACGCTTCGCGCAGCATTAGCCGCAGGAGCCCAGGTTGCATTTGTCTATGGACGTTTTGTATCAGGAGAGAAAATTGCATCAGGGACTGGTGTCTTGACGGATTATTCTGAAGATGGAAATTCGAAAGATACCGGTACTTTCTCTGCCTCGATACAAGTGATTAAAGGATCTGTAACATTTGGAGTAACGCCGTAATATGAAAGCCGACTACCTGACACTCTCCGATGGCCGCGATGTTCGCTTAATCTGGAATATGAACGCTCTGGGCAGATTCACAGAACTTACTGGAAAAGAATTAACGGACCTTACTGATGGAAAAGCTAATGTTAGTACACTCCGTACAATTGCCTGGTGCTGCGCCATCGAAGGTGAAGAAGCTGAAGGAAAAGAACTGGGTTTGGATGAGATTCAGTTTGGACGTTTGATAACTATGGAAGGGATTGTAATGCTTTCAGCAATATTGGCAGCGCAAAGCGGTAACAATGGGCAAAAAAAAAGTCTGGAGAAAGGAAAAGCACCGAGGATATTCTTCAGGAAGAGGGTTTAGATGAGAGTGATCTTAACCGTTTTACTTACAGATATTTTCGCCGTTTTGCTCTTGGATGTCTTAATTATACTCCCGAACGTTTCGGGACGATGCTGGTAGGAGATTTTCTGGATGCGGTTGGAGGATATAACGAAGGAGAAAGCGAACGAATTAAAAGCATTGCAGAGATAGTACGTATGTCAACAACAATTTTGATGAACATACAGCTATCCAAAGAAGACAGGATAACACCACATGAATTATGGCCTTTCACCTGGGATAAGATAAGCGTTGATGAGAAAACAGAAATATTATCAGAAGAAGAGGTCGGCCGGAGAGAAAAAGCAATGGAAAGTATTTTAAACAATATAATGCCAGGCAATGGGAACAGTAATATCGAATCTTAAAGCACATTTTGGAGTCGATACTACCGACTTTAAAGCTGGTCTGAAAGATGGCGAGAAAGCCATGTCGGATTTTAAGGGAGCTGCCGGCGGCCAGATCGATGAGTTCGCCCGGTTGTTTGGTGTTAATATGACCGGAGTTACAAATGCCCTGGGAACCGCACAAAAATCATTAAACTATCTCTCCCAGGCTTTTAAGGCTTCAAAAGCCGAAGGCGATAAGCTGGCTATCGGCATGGATGTTCTTAAGAAGTCAATTATGGCCACCGGCATAGGTGCACTGCTCGTTTTACTTGGTTCTCTTGCTGCATATTTCACTGCGACGGAACGAGGAGCTAAACAGCTGGCCTCAGGAATGACAGAATTAAAGGCCGTCGGGAAAGTACTACTTGAACATTTGGGAACTCTCGGAGAGGGCTTAATGTCACTATTCAGGGGAGATGTTATAAATGGATTCAGCCAGATAAAAGAAGCTTTCACAGGAATTAGAGAAGAAGCAAAAGCTGCAGCTGCAGAAGCTAAAGCATTAGCGCAGAGTACATATGATCTTAATTATATGACTATGCACTATAATGATACTGTTTCAGAACAGAATATTCTCTTATCTCAATATCGATTGGATGCGAAAGATTCTACACTTTCTGCAACCGAACGGTTAAGTGCTTTAGAAAATGCTGCAATAATTGAACATAAAATAATAAAAGACGGACTTGCTCTCGACGCTGAAAAGTTGCTCAATGCACAGATGGCTCTGCAGACCGATAAGGAGAATATGGATCTTAAGAAGGCTTTATCGGCAGCTTACGATGCATACAATTATAAAATAGCTGAAGAGATAGATTACGACAGAACTCTTGAACGCGAAAAAGGCAAGTTAATAAAGCTTGCCCAGGATGAAACTGATGCCAAGAAGCTGGCTGCTCTAAAAGCATCAACCATAACTCCAGACTATGCACCCTTGGAAGCTATACAATTTCCTGTCTTAAATACGCAGGTGCTTGATACTACCACACTTGCTCTTAATAATATTAAAACATCAGTTAAAGAATTAAGTGTTAGCATCAAAGGTGAACTGATGAAATCTTTTGAAGAGCTTGGTGCAAATATAGGAACCTTCTTTGAAGAGATGGCGCAAGGTAATGGGAGCCTTAAAAGCTTCGGTAATATGATGTTATCCACTTTTGCCGAGCTCGCAATTAATGTTGGAAAGATAATTATAAGCATGGCAATAGCTAAGGCCGGCATCGAAAAAGCCCTTGTCATACCAGGTGCATGGCCGGTTGCCCTGGCAGCGGGAATTGCTCTTGTAGCGCTTGGATCTGCATTAAAAGGTTCTTTGTCAAGATCATCATCTGGTGGTGGAGGATCTTCGACTTCTTATGGTTCAGGTTCTGGTTCTCTGACGTATGACACCAGGCAGGCACCACAACCACAAAGTATTAATATCACCGGTTCCCTTGTTGCTAAGGGAAAGGATCTAGTTTATGTTTTTAACCAGGAGAATATCCGCACTAAAACTGTAACATAATGGCATTTGGTTTAAAATATGAATTATTGTGCACAACCGTTAAAGGGAATCTTTATAAGGCAAGGATTTATTTTGATGGTTATACCGGTAATCCTATTGACCGGAATGTTCCTGTTTCTCCTTTTATATTAAAAAAGGATAAGGCAGATATTATCCGGGGTACCTCATTTAACTTTTCAATACGCGAGGAAGCTGATTTTGAATTTCTCGAATTTTACACTAATAACAGTAAGGCAGTAAAAGTAGAGCTCTATAACCCTTCAAATGTTTTAATATGGACCGGGTATAACCTCCCGCAACAATACCAGGTTCCTTATGTTCCTTGCCCCGTTAATGTTACTTTTTCGGCTTCGGATGGATTGGGTCTCTTGAAAAATGAATCTTTTGCATTAACCGGAAGAAATTCTCAACTCGATATCATACGTTATTGTGTTGATAAAATAGGGCTTGGCCTGGGATATTCAATAGCGATCAATCTTTTTGAAGTAAGTCATAACCATCTCCGTACTCCACTTGAACAGACTTTTATAGATTCCGAGATTTTCGCTGGTCTGAATTGTTATGAAGCAATAGAAAAAATCCTTATAAACTATAATGCTGAAATAACTCAGCGCCGGGGCCGTTGGGCTATAACCCGGTCGGCTGATAAAAAGAGCGCACGAATGCTCTATACATCTGCAGGTGTTTATGAGACTACTGAAGCCGCTCCTTCGATATTAGATCTTGGTTACCCGGGTACAGGAATTTATGTTACTCCAAAAAACAGTTTGCAGTTTTCTCTTGAGCCCGGAGGAAAACAGGTTAAAATAAGTCACGATTATGGAAGGAAGGATTCCTTATTGATAAATCCTGATTTCTCGAAGTTTGTGAGTAATGCATTTACCGGCTGGAGTAAGCTCGGAACATTTACACCAGAGCAAAGGTTTGATAGCAATGGAAATCCATTTGCTTTTATTCCTGGTAATAATGATACAAGCGATTGTCTTTACCAGGATATAGAAATTGAAGCTTCAGCTGGCGAGGATTTTGATCTTTCACTCGAAATGGGTGTTTTGGCTTATCGTCTTTATGGAGGTATTCCAATTCCTATTCCTGTTGATCTCCAGTTTAATGTTGCTTTAATACCGGTTGGGGGAACTCTGGCAAATGCTAAATTTTTAAGTAAGGATGGCTGGAAAGATACTCTGACTTCTGTTATCACTACAGTTACATCGCAAATCGGGGGCATACCAAAACTGAATAAATTAGAGATTATTACTCACGAAATACCATTCAGCGGAACACTTCAGGTTTCTCTTTACCGTATATCGGCCACTCAATTATATCAATATACTTTCTCCGGTGTAGCCTGGGGTAATGTCGACCTGAAATTTATTACGGCAGATGGTAAATTATATCCTACCGGTTTGGAAACACTTGCTGAATTTCCTGATAGCACGGAACCTAATAACCTCGATGATATAGAACTTCTCGCAGCTGATGCACCTGATCTTCCAAATGCCCGGTTATTATACAAAAACATAACCTGGTTAAGCGATGGATCTCCGACTACTGACTGGCCGGATTATTCTATTTTGCAGCAACTGGCTCGCTCGCTTGCTAGCGATAATAGGGTTGCAAGGCAGAAACTCACAGGAGAAATAAAGGGTGTTATAATCGCATTTGACAGTATAATAAAACATTCATACAATGATAACCGCGAATTTGAAATAAGCGAAGGAGAATGGGATATCTATGAAGAGACATTTAATGTTACGCTTCTCGAACTATTGGCATGGAGCAATGAAGAAGTAACTTTTTCTTCCGTTGATAGTTCTTCATCATCTTCCGGTGGATCCGGAGGGAGTTCTTCATCATCTTCTTCTTCAGCCATTAGTCCCGATATTACAAAAATGGGGACTCTTGCACCCTTTTTTGAATTAATGAATCCGGGTGAGACTAACGAATATCTACGTGTGAAGCTTGCAATAGCCTGTGATTATGATTTTCAGGCTTATTCGGATTTTAGTCAATTCCCTTCTTCAATCTGGGAGTCTTTACCGATAGCTTCTCCTACGGTCCTGGGAGGTGTCAAAATAGGAACCGGTTTATCGATAGATTCAAATGGTATTTTGAGTGCAGCTGGAGGTATGGTTTATCCTGATGCAGGAATTCCACTTTCTACGGGATCTGCATGGGGAACTTCAATAACAAACAATTCGGCAAACTGGAATACGGCTTACGGATGGGGAAATCATGCCAGCGCAGGATACGTAACGGGAACTCCCTGGACCAGCATGGGATATCTTACTTCACAAACCTATCCTGCTGTAGGTATTTCCTTATCAACAGGATCTGCCTGGGGAACTTCCATAACAGATAATTCAGCAAACTGGAATACAGCTTATGGTTGGGGGAATCATGCCAGCGCGGGGTATCTTACTTCGCAAACATATCCTGGTTCCGGTATTGCTCTATCAACCGGATCGGCATGGAGTACTTCAATAACTGACAATTCGGCCAACTGGAATACAGCTTATAGTTGGGGAAATCATGCAATCGCGGGTTATGCATCTTATCCATCAGGATTGGGACTGGCCGTCACAACAGGATCAGCATGGGGTTCAACTATTGCTACGAATAAAGTTCCTATTTTTTCTTCGGCCATAACTGGAACGCCCTCTTCAACCACTTATTTAAGAGGAGATGGAAGCTGGCAGACTATAAGCAGTGGAGTAACTCCAACGGATAACATACTTCACTGGGATGGCACTAATTCCTGGTATGTTCCTTATACAACCCAGGCTGCAGGGAAGTTTGACTCAAGTTCTACCAATCCTTTACATAGCAATCGTCTAAATTACGATGGTAATTTATATACCAACAAATTATATTTAACTGGAAGTGGTGGTGGTGTATTAATATTTACTGGTAAAATGGATAGTTATGAACTTATACAATTTAATCATTCACTTATCGGGCCAGCAGGAGATAATGATAATGTAGGCATTGAATTTAATATAGAAGGATCAAGAAAAGATTCCGTTAAATCTTTTGCTTCTAATAGTATCAGTGGATTGCCAAATTATCTGTGTATTTCACACTTTCATCCTTCAGCATTAGGTGGAATAAAGATATTAGTCCGGCCAGGAGAAACTATAGCTTTTGGACATTCAGATACTTATGCAACGACTGAATTGGTTTTAACCACTACTGCAACTTTTAGCCTTCCTGTTTTAACAGCTGCATCAGTAGCTGCGAATGCAGGTCTTAGAATTCCTCACGGCACGGCACCTTCTGCTCCTGTAAATGGAGATATGTGGACTACAACAGCAGGATTATATATCAGAATTAATGGAACAACAGTTGGTCCGCTTAATTGATTTAATATGCCAAAAACAGTAGCCATACCAGCTCATATAACTGACAGTTCTGACAAAACCGGATATTACAATCTGGTTCAGGATACGGGTCTTGCTACTATCAGTAGAAATGGTAATAATATGCTTATCTCTAATATTACCACTCCAATAATTCGAAATATCCTAGGAGAAGACAATGTAGATATTATTCAGCTTTGTCAATCTGCAAATATTAATCCTCATTCTTTTTATAAGCCTGCTGGATCCGCCCCATATAGATTTGGTGATTTTGCAGGATACGATAAAAATGCGTTGCCTCCTACATATTTTGCTTCCCATCCTTCAAATGAAGAAGTTCAGATACAGGAGATAACGAGTGGTGCTTATGGCATACAAATATCTACAATACTCAGAAGAGGGGAAGCATTGCCCGCATATAATCCAACCGTTGATTCATGGAATAATATAAAAGTGGTTTTTCAATTAAGAGAAGCTTCTGGTGGTGGTGGTGGGTTGTTATTAGCAACCAGCACTATAGAAAATATAAATGTGCTAAAGATGTTTTCTTCTACTCTTGTAACAAGCGACTGGCTCACCTGGACAACTCCGGCTCCTTTCCCAAACATAACTACAGATTACAGAGTGCAAATTCATGCATATTACACTTATGGCGGTTCTGATGTGGCAATAGAAGATGGCTCTCTGGCTTATACCATTACTGCTAATGAATATGTTCCGGCATCTCCTCCAACTTATGATTTGTATATATATGCTCATAATGGTAATAACATAGAACCATTGGAGGAAACTAATAGTTTTGGTGAAGGAGTTTATAGTATGCCAAGCGATAAAGGTTCTTCTTATTATGGTGATTTGCGATGCCATTATTTATATAAACCAACTGATGGATCTTACCCTACTGAATGGATAGGCTATGCTTATGGTCAATATATACCTGCAGATACAGAATCTGCAGATGCAATACTTGTCACAATGGCAGGGGGAAGTGCCATAGGATTAGTTGATAAAACACATTCGAGATATTTAACTATGGAGTATTATAACTCGGCAGGATGGCAAGAATTTTATAATCACACCTTTCCTGCCGAATAAGATAATTTATTAACCAAAAATAAAATCATATGAAACTTAAAATTAACCAGGAACTTAAAGATGCAGAAGGCAAATCTATTATTGCAGCAGAAGGTAGGCCAAAACTCCTTCTAAAGGATGTTTGTATCACTTCAATTTTATCTCCAATTAAGGATGATGATGAGAAGACAAAATTCAACAAATATGAAATCTTTAAAAAACTTCGTGATGGTAAAACCGAGGTCGAGCTTACGGTTGAAGAAATAGCATTACTCAAAAAATGTATCGCGTTTTTCCAACCTCAATTAATTATGGGTCAGTGTTTTGAGATGATTGAAAAATAAAATAATAATATCATGGGAAAATTAGTAGATAATAGTATCCTCGATGCAGCATTGAATGCTATTAAAAACGGAGTAACTAAATTATGTGTTTGCAGCACTCAGCCTACTACATATGCTGAAGCAACAGCAACCTATAAACTAGCGATAAAAACCGGACTTAGTTCAGCTTCGTTCACCGGACCTGTTGATGGAGATACCAGTGGGAGAAAATTAACAATTAATCAGGAAGCTACATTGGCGGTTGATACTGGCGGAAACGCACAGCATATAGCTCTTTGTTCCGATTCCGTATTATTATATGTTACTACATCTACCGCGCAGACATTGATAGCAGGAAATACTGTTACGGTACCGGCATGGGATATTGAAATTGCGGACCCGAATTAAATTTTAATAATTAGAAATCATGGCAAAGACTACAATTATTTTAACATTAACGGACAATAAGTTTTTTGAAGTGAATGGTCCTCTTGACAACCCATCGGATCGTAAATTAATGATTGAGATGTTTGAGAAAGCAATCGATGTTTGTAAAAATTACAAGGGAGGATTAATTCATATAGCTAATGGTGCCCGCTATACTGAGATGGATCATACTAAAGTAAATCATTTAGCAAGAATAAAAGTTTAATTAAAAAAGGAGGAAAATAAAATGGCAATTTATTCATTATCACAAAGAACGGTAGCAACTTCAGCTGCATCTGCTAACTGGGAGATCAGAACAACAGCTACATGCAGGGCTCAACTACTTGAGGTTGGATTAGCCCAGGTAACCGCTGTAGCTGCAACACTTGGTCTGGGTAGACCGCAGGCTATTGGTGTTACACCAACTTCACCTGTTAACTTCCTCCAGGAGGATCCTGGAGAACCGAATGCTAATACAACTGCTTGTGTCGCCTGGGGTACTCCTCCGACAGTTCCACTTCAGTTTTTCAGAAGGATTACTTGCCCGGCTACGATAGGCGCCGGCGTGATATGGACATTCCCGAGAGGATTATTTATAGCTGTATCTGCTTCCATGATTATTTGGATAATTGCGACTGCTCCGGTAATGGATCAGTGGGCTGTAATATCTGAATAAAATGCCTGGAATGTTTATTAATGGAGGCACTTGGCCCTGGGTAGGACTACCTCCAAAGGATGATTCAAGCATGGATATAAATATAAATTATAAATATATCCTTGCAAACAGATATGATATATTTATGCAACATCTTTGGCCAAAGTCTCAATTTATAAACTGTAAAGATTCTTCTTCGGATGCTAATTGTCCTAATAATATTTATCCCAATGATATTCTATGGGAATATCCCGATTTTTTTACAGAGGCCTATGGAGGTAATGAATATGCTCAATTATATAAGATTCAGGGCGTTACTAAGGATTCAGGAGGAACTCCATTAGGAGGTGTTTCTGTAGAATTATTCAGAACATTGGACGATACGAGGCAAGATGGTTGTGTTTCAGATGCTGGAGGGAATTATTTATTATATAGCCGATATCCGGATGCTCATTATATAGTAGCTTTTAAATCACCAAATTTAGCAGGCAGCACGGTTCAGACATTGATAGGAACATAAATGCCAACAATATATTTATATCCAACTTCGGAACAGGTTGTCCAGCAAATCGGAAATGCTGGACTTCCTGCTACCTTACAACTTAATGCAGCTGCTGGTACGGATGTGAATGTATTTCCTGTTGATAAAGGCATCAGTCCTTATAATGCATATATCAAATCGGTGGATGTTCAGCTGCAATCAGTAATTGATGATTCTCCACCAAAACTAGATAAAAAAATACCTTCTATAGCTGTCTCACTGTTTGCGGGAGAGATACCTGTGATAAATATTAACGCAACACCTCTAATTCCTGCTACTTTACGATTATATGCATCTCCTGATGCAAATGTTCAATTATATCCTGTAAATGATCAAGTAAAGCAAAATCAAAGATTACTTAGCTTAATTGATATTTTGGTTCATATTACAGATATTTCCAATATAACTTTAATAATACAAAAAGATTTAATTGCTCAGACTACAGATGGGATTGCTTTATTTCAGGCACAAACATTAATAGTACAGGGAGCCTCACATATTCATACGACAGATGATATTGCGATTATTCAGCAATTTACATTAGCGGTTCAAAAAACTATACACATACAAAATGCAGGCAATCCCGTATTAATTCAGCAGAATCTTTTAATAGTACAAGAAGCAAATCATTTATTAAGCAATGATGGAATAGTTCTTATACAGAATAATATTTTAGTTGTTTCAAAAATAATACACTCACATTTTACAGATGATATTGTTTTAACTGAAAATAAAATTTTAATAATATCAGAAACATTCCATAATCATTCAGCATCAAATGTCGCATTAAGCATACAATCATTACTCGTAATACAGAATGCTTCACATATTTTGCAATCCGATAATGTAATTGGCTGGGAACAACTATTAATAATAGCAAATGCAATTCATGGGCATATTGCAGATAATGTTGAATTAGGTTCGGGTTTTCCAATAATAAATCTGGCAGGCGATATAATTGATTTCATTTTATCCGGTGATGCTGAAAAAGAAATTAACTGGAATTGTGATGTTGGGATAATTACAATAGATGGTAATAACGATTTAATTTCTATAAAAGGAAATGTTGAGAAAGAATTAGAATTTGCAGATAATTAAGAATTAAGATATGGCTACACCAATTAATTTTTCAATTCGCAAAGGTCGCACCGAAACTATAACAGTAACAGTTGAAAATGTTACAATATGGACAGGTTTAGTGGCGAAGTTATTTGCTTCCTTAAACAAAGGAGATATCCCGGCTATTCAATTATCAGGAGCAATTAACGAAATTGAGAATGAACTATCTTTTAGTTTTTTATCGTCCAGCACAAAGAATTTATTGGCAAGTAGTCTTTATTATGAAATTGTCTTGTATAAGCAGGATGGTTCCTATGTTAAAGATTGTAATTATGGAATATTAAGTATAGAACCGGTTGTTGTAGCAGATCCTATGAGCATTTGATTGATTATTACCGATTTTATGAAGTTTTATTGAATGGAAAAGAACTTTAAAATATTAACCTGGTTTAAGAATCTTTCAGAAGGATGGAGAGCGATAACAATATTATTTGGTGCTGTCGTTACTATAGCTGGAATTGCCATCGCTATTGATCATTTTAAAAGTAATGTAACAATCGATCATTCTATTTTAAAATATCTTATGAAATCTGATTCAGCAAATAAAGATTTTAGGGAAGAAATACGTACCAAATTCATAGATATTTCAGACACTATAAGAATGATTTCGAAGAATCAAAGAAAGCAGATAGATTCCTATGCCACATTTGTACAGGATAATACCAATTCCGTAAAGGAGTTTATGAACTATATGAATGGAATGGAATTTACGATTGTTGCACCCGTAAATAAATCAAATGACGAATCAAAAGCGGATATTAAGATTAAAATTCAAAAAAGAAAGAAATGAGTGAAACGTTTGCAAATTGGTTTGCTCTGATATTTTCTATTCTGATTCTTATTGCAATTGTTTGGATCATTAACGACTCAATTAATAAAACTAAATTTAATGGCCCCTCAAAACGAAAGTAAAGATCCCTCATTCATTGACCAGGCTTTTGCGATCATTGAAAAAAGCTATTCAACTGAAGATCCCAGGGATAAGCATGGGATGACAATTGCGGATCATAAATTGCTTTGTCAGATACTCAATGCTCATGAGGGATTCATTAATGAGAATATTGTTGAAAGATTTTATGATAAGGTAGCGGAACATTACGATCCGATAATGAGATCTCTTGAAAAACTTGAAAGAGGTCAGGATGCAATAGCCAAAAAAATCAGAGATGTTGAAGATAATTATATTGAATTAGGAGCCAAATTTAAAATATTAGGAGATAATGTTGATGATATAAGAGGTATGATCCCGGATTGTCTTTCAGAGAAAATGATTACCCTTCAAAAATCCGTAACCTCTTTAAAGAAGCAGAACTCATTCAGAGCTATTGCTATAAGAATAGCTATAGCGGTTGCAATTTCAGTTCTATTAGCCTTATTGATTCATTATTATTACTTATGAATAAACAAGAATACGAATTCAGAATATGTGTGAGCTGTGAAGCAAGGTATATTGAGGATTGTGAATGTATAGAGATAGAATTAGGAACTGGCAAACCAATATTGCCAAAATATTGCTGGAGGGAAGACTTAATCAAGATGACTCCTAAACCACATAATAATGCTGAACAAAAATGATATTTGATGAACTTATAAAAGAAAATAAGGATGCTTTCATTATTAAAGTTTATCAGGTTGCATTATATCTTAGTGTTAAACCTGAACATCTGATGTTTCTTATGTGGTTCGAAACAGGGCACACTCTTAATTCTCACATCCAAAACTCTATTGGCGCCACCGGTTTAATTCAATTTATGCCTTCCACTGCCAGGTTCCTGGGGACCACAACCGATGCATTAAAAGGTATGTCGAACGTAGAACAGATGGATTATGTTCAGAAACATTTAGGGATCTTCAAGGGAAAATATAAAGATTGGGTTGATTTATATTGTGGTATTTTCTGGCCTGCAGCTGTAGGTAAACCGGATACATTCAGAATTACTTCAGATATTGTTGCAAAAGAAAATCCTTTATTCGATATCAATAAAGATGGCGAGATTGAAAAATCGGAGATCCGGACGGCATTACTGAAACAGATCCCGACTGAATATAAACAATACTTCACTTAAATCATATTTATATGAAAACAGTAAAATTAATTTTAGTAGCAATAGGCAAATTCTTAAAATATGCCTATGCATCACAAATCACTATTGGCGTATTTGGTTTGGTTGAATTTTTTGCAGGTCATAAGTTTTGGGCTATTGTTATTATTGCATGGGGAGTTTTGCTTACAATCAACGAAGCACAGAACAAATGAAGCCAAAGGAAATAGCAATGTTTATTTTAGGAGCATTAATAACAGTGTGCTTCTTTGCTGTGCTGATTTGGCTCATAGCAAGGCCCATGCCGGAAGGGAATAAAGATGTTCTTTATCTGGCTATCGGGGCATTGATCGGATTCATGGGAACCATTGTCACGTATTTTTATGGATCATCGGCGGGTTCGGCAAAAAAAGATGAAACAATTTCTAATATCGCAACAAATAAACCTGATGAAGTTGAGAAACCTCAATAAGATGCGAAAATTGGCATTAAAAAAAATGAGCTTTCTAGGCATTATCCTGCTTTTATGTAGTTGCGCTACTTATAAGAGGTGCAGTGCTAAATTTGACTGGAAAAGCGACACTATTAAAACAGTCATTTATAGAGATACAATAGTCCCGGTCCTGGTCCATGGAACAGATACTGTTTTTGCCTGGTCAACAATCAGAGATACCTTAATTGTCCATTCCGGATCAGCTCATGGAGAGAGTTATGTTATTCACGACACTTTAAAACTCAATGTATGGTCAAGCGATACGATAATTAAGGTTAAACTCGACAGTGCAATAAAAGTCATTGAAACCAGGAACACACAAATTGTTACTATAAAAGAAAAGGCTAAATTTGAAAAGATTTTATGGCAGATAATAGCAGGATTAAGCATTGTTTTTTTAATTGTTCTTATTCCGAGATTACTTAAAAAGAGATAGATTATTACATTCCGGAACGCTACTGGCACGCCACATATTATTTTATATATATGTATTTCTTTGATTGATTGCGCGATATAAGCAATTTACTCTATACATGGGGTGCAAGGGGTCGTCTGTTCGAGTCAGATCACCCCGACTGAATTTAAGAAGCCTGTAAATTAACAACTTACAGGCTTTTTAATTTCTGTCAATTAAATCTTTATTTGATATAATTTGCTCCAATTTGTTTTTATTTGTACCTTTTGCACGCCTAATGAACGCCTAACGAACTAATTTATGCCTTCTATTAAAGCTGTTGTAAGAAAAGAGGTTGTAAACTCGGATCATAAAGCTAATATTAAAATCCGGGTATCTCATAATAGAAAAGTGAGATATATTAAAACAGCCTGGTATATAGATCCTAAATACATGGGATCTGACGGGATGATTAAAGCAAGTTATCCCGGACAATCAAAACTCAATGGAGCAATACTTCTTCTCCTGCAGCAATATAATGATATTATTGCTGATGCCGGTCCCGATATCATACATACGGATATCAATTCACTTATAAGTAAACTGAAGGGACAAAAAACCCATGGATCGGGATTCCTGGCTTATATGAAATACCGGATCGAACAGCTTCAGAAAGAGAGTCGGTTCAGTTATGCCAGTAGTTACCAGGTAACGATCGATCACCTCGAAGCTTTCACTCATAAAAAAGAGATTGAGTTTAAGGAAATAACCATAGGCTTCCTGAGGGATTTTGAGGGGTATTTAAAGCAGGTTAAGAAGGCAAGGGTAAACACATGCAGGATATACCTTAATAATATAAGGGCTGTTTTCTACCATGCCATAGATGCTGATATTATAAAACAGTATATCTCCCCTTTCCGTAAGTTTAAGATTGAGCAGGAGAAATCGCAGAAACGCTCTTTAGACATTGCAGATCTGAAGGAGCTTCTTAAGCTTCGCCCTGGTGTTACAAAACAACAGCAGCGTGCAATTGATATATTCTTCCTTATCTTTTACCTGGTAGGGATCAACCTGAAGGACCTTCTCTATCTTAAACCCGATAGCGTGCATAAGGGAAGAATAATGTATAAACGATTCAAGACCGGCAGGGAATATTCAATTAAGATATTTCCTGCAGCTCAGAAGATCCTTAACCGGTACCCGGGAGAAAAATATCTGCTTAATTTTATGGATAAAAAGGAGAAGGTCTCTCCCATCAGGATCCATGAAGCCGATCATGATATACTAAGCCAGGTTAATAAGCTTCTTAAAACAATTGTAAAAAATAAAAAGCTTGGCTTTAAGATCAGTACTTACAGTGCACGGCACAGCTGGGCAACTATAGCGGCAAAACTAGGTGTTAGCAGGGATACGATATCACATGCCCTGGGACATGGTATTGATAGCATGACAGATATTTATATTGACTTTGACCTGGAGAAGGTCGACGAAGCAAACAAGCTTGTGATTAGCAAACTTAACGGAAGATCGACTAAGGTATCATAATTATTTCTTTTCCATCCCCCAGTACTTTTCGGGAATAGGAGCTTTTGGCACCTGGTATATTAAATCAGAACTTATTTCTTTTGAGAAAAGAACAGCTTTTGCAAATGAAATGCTTGATTTGTCGGCTCGTTTATTCCATTGAGCATTTTCCCAATCCGGATTTATTGTAACTCCACTTAAAGCAGATGCATAAATTGAAGATTCCATTCCTGCCTTCCATTCGCTTGTTACCATAACGCTATCATTATTACAAATAATATTAAGTCTGACATAAGTATCTCCTTCGTCTTTCTTGGATGCCGAAACATACCCTAGTTCCTTGTTGCTTGCTTCAATTTTGTAATTTTGTGATAAAGCGATTTTAAAGCTTTTTAGATAATTTTCCTCTAAGAGATTATTGTTTTTAATAGTAATTTTATTTGCGCCAACGGGGATTTCTCCTGCCGTTTGTTCGGGAATAATCGTGAACATTTCCTTATAACTCATACAGGATTGTAAACTGATGAAAATAAAAATGAATAAAACTATTCTTTTCATGATTGAGACTTTAATTATATAACATAACTTAATGTCGATATCAAAATTAAGATAGTAAATTCAGATTTACAAGTTTTTTTCCAGATTACCCTGAGGCAGCTTTTTTTACTCCCGAAATTTGCTCTAAACATTCAATATATTTTTTCCTTAGTTCGTCGAGTTCGATCCTTTGGCCTTCAATAATTTTGTCCTTCGCAATACAATTCTGACATTTCTGATCAAATAAAATTCTCTCTTCAGATATTATTTCTTGCTCCGTAGTCTTAATATTTTCTGTTAATAACTTTTTATGAATTCCAAATTCCAACCATTCTCTATCAAATTTTGGAAATTTAGAATCAATTAATGCAAATACAGTTTTGCTAATTTTTCTCCGATAATCTTCAATTGCATCTATTGTGGAAGTTGATGTTCCTATGAGGTTTGCAAAAGCTGTTCTTGTTTTAAGCTTATTTGCAACTCTAAATTTTACCAGCCTTCCCCCCTGATCAAGTTTTACTAAATCAGGTTTTGCCGCAAATGGATCCTCTTTCATTATATTCCTTGTATTCGTTGTTAATATCTATGTTAATAACTTTGTATTCATTTATATCTTCTTATTCATTGTTTTTGTTTTATATTTGTAAGGATTGAAAAGCAATTTAAAACGAATTAAATGAAAAACAAAGTAAAAGAGTTTAAAAATGAACTTAACCTTCAGTTTTACACTGCTTATCAAAGCCTTCCTGTCAGCCTTTATCTTAATGTGAAAGATGAATTATGTGAGGCTTGTTTCTGGACACTTGGAACTTTTTACAACCGGTTAAACGGTTCGCGCGACATAAAAGAAATTGAAATGGACCGCATAGAGCAGGTATTTCATAAATATGGAATTCAAGTTTTTAAACAAACCACATAACACACCAACCAATGGCAACCGAACAAGAAAAACTCCTTTTAACGCTTTTAGAAGCCAGCGATGATCTAACGAAAGAATACGAAAAGGAACTTAAGAGGTTACGGTTGAATAACCTCAAAATCAAGCTTCACATGGAGGTATTAGTTCATAGTCCCTTTTCAAAAACTGCCTCAGAAATACGCAAAACATACAGCAAGGCACCGGATTTTTCAGAATCGATTATTCATTTTAACTAATAGATAATACCTATGGAGAAAAAATTTTTATCAACCGCATCCGGAAAGGAACTAGTTGAAGCTCTTGAGGCTAATGCCGATAAGATTGAGAATTTCAGCTACACAAAACCTTTTACGCCTGATCAGATCGTGGTATTCAAAGATGATCTGTCTACCAAGATGATTGAATTGAGTGCTATTGAGGATGAGTTCGCGGCTGTAAAGGATGAGTTCAAATCCAGAATGAAACCCCTCAATTCTGCCAAAAAGGATCTACTTACAGCAATCAAAAATAAAGCTGAATTTATTACGGAGAGATGTTTTATTATCGTTGAAAAAAAAGAAGTTGGATACTATAATGCAGAAGGAGATCTTGTCTATCAACGCCCTTTACTTCCAGGTGAGAAGCAAAAAACAATATTCTCAGTACAAAGAGAAGGCACAAACAATTAATAATCTATTCTATGAAAGCAGAAAACTTACAAATTATTGGATTAACTGGAAATGAGTTAATTATTCGCGAAGGCAAGGCTCCGGATATATTTATTATGAAGCCTTTAAAACTCACTGGTAATATCGATGCAGTATTCCGGTATCTTGAGAAGCAAAAAGGAACAATTTCATTAATTGCAGGAGAAGGTAAAACCTTAAACGCCAATATTGAAGTCGACCGTGAAAACATGACAATCAAGCTCTATGTAGATCCTAAGGGTCAGAGTCCTGATTCTGTTTGGAGTAAACTTGAGTATCACGAAGACTTCCTGAAATTCAAGATCAACACCGGTGAGGAATTCACAACATATGGCCTGGCAGAACTCTTCAAAATGAACAGGTCGTGTTTTCAGGACCGCGATACTGCAATGAAACTTGTCAAGGACCTGAGAACATTCAAGGCTAAGATTGACAAGGAGGTGGAAAAGGTTATCGATGACCGGGCAAACTACTCCCTAAAGAAGTCCCAGGCTGTAGACTCAAACATTCCAGAGTCCTTTTATCTTGAAATATCAATCTTTAAAGGCCAACCAAAAATAAAAATTCAGATTGAGATCAATATTAATGCAGACAGTCTTAACTGTAGTCTTATATCTCCGGAGGCCAATGACTATATCTCTGATCAGAAAAACCAGATTATTGATGAGCAGATAAAGAAAATATCTGAACTCATCCCGGAACTGTGTATTATCGAACAATAACTAATCACGTCAAATCTTATTGTGACGTGGAGAAGTGGTCATCTCGCAGGACTCATAATCCTGAGATCGCAGGTTCGAATCCTGCCGTCGCTACAAAGTTAAAATTAACCCCATGAAAGAGAAAAAAGAGCTTTTTAACCAGGCAATGGATTTGCTCGAAAAATGTAATATTACTCTGAAAGGAGATCCTGAACTTTCAACAATTAACAGCCTTCTGGCATCGGTTATTAAAAATCTGAATAACACAGTCATAAAAGAGCTTACAAACATTAAAGCTGATAATTTGTAATGACTGATCCTGTTACCATAGAACGTGCCGAACTTGCTCAGTTTATTCGCAATACTGCCGACCAGGCTATTGCGGAAACACTTAATGAGCTTGGAATAAAGCGCAGGGCATTTAACCCTTATATGAGCCAGAACCAGGCTTCAAAATTAATCGGGCGCAAGCGTTTACAAACGGCTATGGAAAAAGGACTGATTGAATGGAAAAAACCCGACATGGACAAAGCGACCGGGCGGGTATATGTTAGCCGGAAAGATGTTCAGAAACTACTAAACAATCCTCTACTATGAGATCTTATAAAGTCTTTATTTCGGGTCGGGTAACCGATCTGCCCAGGGAAGAAGCAGAACGCAATTTTGAACGAGGGAAGAAGATCCTTCTACAGAATACTTATGATTATTTCAATCCGCTCGAAGCGGTCCCTTTTTCGGTTTCTCCGGCCCAGGCAATGAAGATTTGTTTTGATGCTCTTTTTGAATGTGATGCCATTCTCCTTCTTAACGACCATAAGTTTAGCGAGGGCTCGAAGCTGGAGGAAGCTTTAGCCAGGTATTGTAAAAAAATGATTTTTTATGAAGATGATTTAATCTAAAACTATCTATATGTCCACCATCAACAAAAAACAAATTTCAGAAGCACTGATAAAAGCAATGCAACGCGAAGAGCTCCACACAAGAGAGGCAGCTGAGAAACTAAATCTCAATCCATGTTACCTGAGCATGGTACAAAATCCAAATAGTTGGGATGCGATGAGTAAGGCATCATGTATCCGCCTAGAGGAGTGGTTTAACACAAATTCGCCGCTTGGTTTATTTTCAATTCCCGAAGGAGAGGAGATATGGAAAGCGAAGGAGAAGCCGGTTAAAACAGATGCAGCACACGTGACTTTTAAGGATGATAAAAGCGATATCGCAGTTGCAGCCAGTGAGAAAAAATCGAAACAAAAAGATAAGCCTCCTAAGTTCAACTATGACTTCCTGAAGGATGCAAAATTCATGAACTACAAAGAAGTCGAAGCCGAGTTCACGGATCTAATTGCCAGGGAAATCGGAAAACTTGAACAAAAATTAACAATACTGCCTGTATTACAAACCACAGATCCTGCAAGGCAAAAAATCGCTATAGACATTGAGATTAACCTGGTTGTCAATGTCAGAAAATGCGGCTATAATGTCAAAACGACTAACCGATACTAATAAATACAGGAAGCCCTTTATAAGGGGCTTACAAGGGGCTTATAAGCTCCTTTGGGATTATTTGTATCATGACTGTGATCATGCAGGAATTTGGATAGTAGATTTTGAGATAGCTCAGGTCTATTTGGGCCAAGATATGAAGGTGAATAAATCAGATGCCTTAAAGTTTTTCAATGATAGTGAAATACGTATAGTAGAGTTAGAGAACGCAACTAAGTGGTTTATAGTTCCTTTCATCGAGTTTCAATATGGAATTCTGAATGATCAGAATAGAGCCCATAACTCTGTTATTCAGATATTAAGGAAATTTAACTTATGGGATGAAAATATAAAAAACATCAATAAGGGGCTTATAAGGCCCTTAGAAGGGTGTAAGGATATGGATATTGTTATTGTTAAGGATAAGGATAAAGATCAAGAAGCGCAAATTGAAAAAATAACAACAAAACTTTCCTTCACTGATTTCTGGGATTTGTATGACAAAAAACGGGGTGACAAAGTAAAGCTTGAAAAGAAATGGAATGAGCTTAGCAAAAAGGACCAGGAAGCAATAATGCTCTATATTCCTAAATACAAAGATGCCCAGCCAAATAAGGTCTACAGAAAGGATCCTTCTACATTCCTGAATAACAAAAGCTGGAATGATGAAATAATTTCAACTAAAAATAAATTCGGTAAAGTAACAGGCAGTGAAGATCCGGTGGATAAGATGATCCGTGAATGCAATGAGATTATAAACAACAAAAAAACAGCCTAAAAAATGGAATTTAAGAGTAGGTTTTTCCCAATACACATGCAGAATCTCTGTAAAGATATTCTTCATGAATCCCTGAAAGAGATGGTAATTGAGCTCTCTTCAAATGCAATTTTTGTAATGAATACCGAAATGCAAGCCGAAATAACCATAAGAACTTCCGATACGATTGTCGACTTACTGAAACATTCAAATTTACGATTCATGCCTTTTCACCTGGTATGTGAGGGTTTTCAAAAAGGGGCAATGGGTGAGCTTGGCGGGACAACCAGGTTTACGGTACGCAATGTCAATACCTGGATGCGAGCCATGAACGATAAGCTTGCTCAAATCAACATGGAGAAAAAAACAAAGGAAGATGCCGAACGTAGAGCACAGGAGGAAAAAGCATACAAACAGCGGCAAAAAACAAACTCTCTTTATGGAGCAGCTATGTTTCGTAAAATTGAGTGGTGTTATTCCGGTTTACTATCTTCTGAAGATTACGACAGATTAACGCTCGATAAGATAGTTAAAGCGGTACAGAAAGGATACAAGATTAATGAACTTAGCCCGGAAATGATACTATGACAACACTAATCGGAATTCTAACTCTTTTCGTCATCGCTGGATTTATGATCCGCTACGAAAAGAAACACGTAAAAACAAAATCAAAGAGATCTATCTAACCCATTTAAACCATGAAAAGAGACCTAATAATTGCTGAAAGCCGGCGTGATGATTTTGGATTTATTACCACAATTGTTCAAAGAGGGAAGAATCGGCCAAAGAAATTTAAACACGATATCACTATGCCAATTTACCTCTATGAAGAATTACGCAATAAAGGCATTATCAGTCTGGAGAGCTATTTTATTGATGAATCGGCCTTTTTTGAATTCTCGTTATCTGAAGTAACTATAAGTTTTATTAATCTCTATGAATGTGAGGACCTGCATAGAAAAATAGATCATTACCTGGTAATAAAATTTGCAGGAAGTTATCCGATTAAACGAGGTGGAAGATTCTTTTAATGAATAGGCCTAAGTCAAAACATAGACCATGGAATACGAGAAAGTCAATAGCCCCGCCGATCGCGAGCAGATCCAGAGACGAATTTTATCATACTTCGAGATGGAAGAGAGAGAGCAAAGCATTCAGACAGGAGCATCCATTATGCGAACAATGCAAAAGAGAAGGTTTTATTGTTCCGTCGGAAGTCACTGATCACATAATTCCGAAAAATATATGTAAGAATCCCTGGGATAAGAGCAATTGGGAAGCATTATGCAAAAGACACAATTTAGCCAAAGGAGCACAAGATAAAAAACACTTCAAAAAATGAGACTTTTAAAAAACCTTAAAATTGATTATCAACGTTTAATCTTCCGCTTTAAACGCAAAAGGCGATTAAATAAACTCGAAAAGGCAAAACGTGGAGCTGTTAAGGAAGCGGAAAGGCTTAAAAATGTAACAGGAAAACGCCATTATGTTCTTCTCCTGGATGATCAGTATGTTGTCAGAAATCATCAACAATTGAAGGAAGTAAACAGGCTATTACCCTCCCTGGCAAAGATCAATGTTTTAACCCGCGATAAAGTAACAGTTCATATAACAAAATGAATAGCGAAAAGCCCATACTGCAACTGATGGATGAATTCCTGGCTAATCAGGACATCAGGGAGAACTCACGTAAGAAATATCGCGAGAGTCTGCATGTCTTTATTGGCTGGCTTACCAGGAACGCGGATGTTCGCAATCCACAAAGATCTGATATCATCAGATATAAACAGTGGCTTATTGAATCAGGAAAGGCATCCATGACAGTAGATAACTACCTGGTTAGTGTTCGTCAGTTCTTTAGATATCTGGAAGAATCAGGCATACATGACAATGTTGCTGCAGGAGTACACTCACCTAAGAAGCCTCAGGGATACAGAAAGGGATATCTTAAGCCGGATGAAGTAAACAGACTACTGTCATCTATCAATCGTGAGACCATTCAGGGCAAGCGTGATTATGCAATAATCAATCTGATGGTACGTACAGGCATGAGATGTATTGAAGTAACCAGGGCAAATGTACAGAACCTTACGAAAGAAGGTAATCATTGGATCATTGATATTCAGGGCAAAGGACATTGGTCTGCAGATAGACCATTAGGATTAACAGAGCGAGTAGTTGCGCCTATTAAAGAGTATCTTAATCAGATAGATACACTCACTGAATCATCACCCCTCTTCTACAATCATTCATATGTTAGTCATGGCACACGCATCACTACACTTACTATATCAAAGATCATTAAGAGATACTTAAGACTTATTGGCATTGATAGTGCAAAGATCACTGCTCATTCACTCAGACACACAGCTGCTATCACTGCCTTAAGGAATGGTGCAACATTGTCTGAAGTGCAACATATGTTGGGACACAGATCGCCTAACACAACGATGATCTATTTGCGTGCGATTGAGGAGGAGTTAAGGAGAGAAGGTACTGCCGTAGGCAAAATGGATAATGCGTACGATAAAGGCAAAAAGAATAGCAATAGCAAGCAATTTAGTATCATCAATGAACTACATGGTTAGGAAAGAGAGAATTTGTTAACTATATCAATGCATAGTACTATGTCAAGCAAACAACTAAACATTATCAGAGTGCAACTCATTGAACATCAGCGAGAGTACCGGGGGGGTCGGATCTCTAGGGCAAAACGCCGCACGACCGTTAGCCTTCAAAACCTTTGCCTATGTCAAAAGTCAGGGGGGGAGTATTAATGACTTTAATGGGAAGACCAGCTATACCGGCTAAGATAAAAGAGCTTTCCGGTACCGTTCGGAAGGACCGTACTAAAGAAACTATTGAGTATGATTTACTTCTCATTGCTCCTAAACCTGAAGTATGGATGGATGATAATGGAAAGAAGTATTTTAAAAACATTTGCAAACTCTTGATCAGCAAGAAGCTTCTCAATGTCGCTAATGTGCAACTCGTTATCCTGATGGCACAAGAATTTTCACTCTATGAGGAAGCAACCAGGGAATTAAAGATCGGAGGAAAGGTATTTATATCCGATAAGGGCAATTACCTGCAGTCGCCCTGGGTGTCGATCAGAAATAATGCTCAGAAAAACTACCGCGATATCGCAGCTTTGTTTGGACTCGATCCGGTTTCAGCAATGAAAGTTGGCGGACCGGCCAGGTCAGACAAGGATCCTTTCGATGAAATGCAAAATAAATACAACCAATAGCCAAACTTATGAAAAATTACTTCAGCAGAATTACCCAGGATCACTGGTGTTCAAAAAACAATCTTCAAAAAGCAGCTCATAAAGTCGCAATGGAGATGGATCGCAGAATTGTAACCTCTGACCAGGTTGAAAGCTTCAAAACTGAATTTAAAGAAAAGATCAATAAGATCAATGCAGAATTCAGTCGGTGTAAGCCAGTGAAATTAGATATAGAACGTGATCTTGCAGATCGTGGTGATATTGTATTCTGGGCTGATGGAATATTTCATCTTTGTTTATTCCTGGCAAAAGAAAATATTTAACCAAACAATCAACATTATGGAACTAAAAATTAAAAAAGAAACAGCAAAAGAGATCTACTCAGATTCTCCTGATGCATTAAAGAAGATCCTGGAGGAAACTTCCGGTAAGGATTACTTTAAAAAGAAAAGCTTCGATGAGATTAAAACCTTCGAAGATGCTTGTGAATTACAGGGCATAAATCCCGATAGTGTAGTAAACGACGCGGATACTATTGATGAAAAGGCTTACAAGAAACTTAAAATTATTGTAAGGTCAATTAATTTGATTGATTACGACCGTCCCTGGATACCCGACTGGAATAATTCTAACCAGTATAAATGGTGGCCATACTTTAATTTGTCGTCCGGGTTCGGTTTTTCGGGTTCGGATTACGGCTGCGATCTCACGTCTGCGAGTGTCGGTTCCCGCCTTTGCTTTGAATCTGAAGAAAAAGCGAAGTATGCTGGCAACCAATTCCTCCAATTGTATAAAGATTTTCTAACCATAACAAAATAAATCTATGAC
>Ga0224522_1000140_pt1 | contig 35169 bp, 34 predicted proteins | sample CFST25metaG_FD_182733 | JGI IMG/M metagenome (GOLD analysis project Ga0224522, IMG submission 182733) | Peat soil microbial communities from Stordalen Mire, Sweden - C.F.S.T25 | ecosystem: Environmental > Terrestrial > Soil > Wetlands > Peat | place: Sweden: Norrbotten County, Stordalen Mire...
AGCTATATGCATTCAGTTAAAGCCTAAGCGCAATCACTTCTTGACTGGCTTCTTAGCCGCTTTCTTAGCAACAGGTTTCTTGGCAGCAGCCTTCTTAGCAGCCGCTTTCTTGGCAACAGGCTTCTTCTTGGGCGGCGGTGCAACTTCCTCTGACTCGTATCCATCGTCATTGTTTTCTTCTTCTTGCTCTTCTTGCTCTTCTTCCTTTTCCTCATCCTCATCGATTTCCTCTGGAAGATCATCCTTCTCTTGTGCTACCTTCTTGGCAACTGGCTTCTTGGCTACGGCTTTTCTAACAGACTTCGGCAACACAATATCTTCCGCTTCATCAACTTCTGGCGCTTCCACATTGAATAGATCATCAATATCATTTGGGTATGATGCGAAGTCATCACCGATGCATTTGTGGTCGTATCCTTCCCATTTCTCAAATGAAATGGCCTTCTTTGGCTTAGTCGTCTTCGGCTTATGTGTTGGCATTCCGTGTTGCAACATCGCGCGCACAGTCTTGATATCCGAAAGCAACTTCTCGGTATCGTACTGTTTTTGAGATTCATCAATCATGATGACCGACTTCATGCTCTTAACACAGATCTTGGCATCTTTGATGGATCCTGCTTTGTTTTGCTTCATCTGCTTGGCACAATATGGCAATACATAGCGCTCATGGATAAATCCCTTAATCGCATCGAGCTCATCATTGATATCATCGCACATACTACTAAAGATTGGTGTAAGTGCTTCGGGCGCATACTTGCTCGCTTCAACTGTCTTGCCTTTATCATTTTCGTAAGCTTCTTGTCGCAATCGTGAGTAGCGTAGCATCGCTTTCGATACCAATCCATATGGACCAGATATGATCGAATATACTTTTGGTTGTTCATCCATCGGCGCGATCTTCTCTCCATCGACTTCATGCGGCTGCATAGTCTTTGTAAATGAGTTGATTCGCTCAATGAGGAACCAATGCGTTGCACGCTTGTTGGCTACATTCATTGCATACTTGATATATATCTGATAGAAGCGTTCCAACATATCGAACTGCTCGATCGTTTCGTCAGCAGCATGCGTCATTATCAATCTGCGCAACGCTGGAAACGTAAAGCGAAGCCCATACTGATCTTGCACGAATTCACTCTCAGTGATGCCCATATTTTGGATGGACTTGGCGGTAAGCGAAACTCCGAAATAGTCATTCACACTATCGGCATAGATGCTGAGATGGTTCGGGAAGTTGCAAAACGCGAACGTCTTGGCAAGCGCAAGGAGCTCTTTCATTTCCTCATCCTCATTCAATCCGAAGAAGACATCAACAATGGTATTCCAACTCTTGATCGGTTTGACACTCGGATGCACGAACGAAGCGAACATAGGGGCATACTTGGTGAAAAGAGCCATTTTGATGCTTTGGGGTGGATTGGGTGATTTTAGTGGTTTCGTGTCGCAATCTATATTATTACGACAATCGCTTCAATTTTACTCAATTGGCAAAAAAGACTCATATACACCATATATACACCATATATGCCTATATTAGGCCTATTTAGGCACATGGAAGATGAGCTTCTTGTTATGGATGCTTATCATATCTGGATCCCACATATGGATCATTCTGTTCGCGCTGGTGGCATATGATGGATCCAAACAATATTCATAATACAAATCACTATTATCACAACCAGCCGCATGCTTGAATCCGGCAACCGCGAATGCCCCATATAGCAAATCCATAGACTGGATGCTAAGGGAGTTGATAGATTCGTTGGTATATATGCGATCTATCAATATGATATCCATAATGGTAAGAGGTCTATTGAGATAATACGAACCATTGCGGCATATTACGATTGACCCAAATCGTTGCCTGAATGCTGCCACCACTTCGATTGCCTTCTCTGGAGTGAGATTGGTAAATCTCTGTAATATCCGATCTGGCTGGCCTTCCTTCGATCGTAAGTCATAATCAGTATTGCGAATAATGTAGATCAACTCATCAGCTGTAGTGGCGCGATCAAGAGCATTGAAGAAGATAATGCGATCAAGATTCATTATTTGGGTAGTCTATATCATTTGGCTTGTCTGTGCTATTTTATCAAAATTGAATAGTATGCGTAATAATATAGAGATAGGCGTCATGTATCCATACATTAAATGTCCTACGTGCGGCTTCTTCCTTGGCGATAAGTATCGTTTGTTCCAATGCATGCGAGCTATCAAAAACAAAGCCAACAAGCCGAATGACAACATGATCGACATATTCGAACTCCTCAAGATACCCAATACATGCTGCCGTGCGCATTTGATCACGCAACGCCAATTTAGCGACTTCCTCCGCGAGTAGGATTAAACTGCTTACTGATGATTTAGTGGATTCTTGGTGAGTTGCCTTTTTTTATAAAAAAGACAATCAGACACGTGCGCCATTCACATGATTGAAACTACTTGGAGTAGTCCAATCACGATCATTATTCCAGTTGTATGGTCTACGCACGCGATCAGCATTCCAAAGGCAATGAGCAAACCACAACATAGCAGCCAATATCGGGATACACACCAGCAACGAAATCTCAAGACTGGGATAAAGATCGAAGAGGATATTAGACGCAATATCCGTCAATTCGTCGATTGTGTTTCCCTTCTTGAAGATATCTCCAGTCGATACCGCATTCTTCTCAATGTGCGCCAGAGTGATCCAACCACACTTATCCACCGGATTTGAATTGAGCACGACCATTCCATGCTGCTTCAACTCAGTACGAATGCGGGATGGATATGTCATTAACCAAGCGGTGCGAATGCAATAGTAATCCTTCGATGTCTCATTCTTGACATAGAAGATGAACGAGTGAAACACTCCATTGAATTTGCCGAGACAGGTGCTTGACATGATAGGATCACCAAATGCTGTATTGCCTGAAGCACTGACAATACCCAAAAGGGTCGCAATGACGAAGATGGCTTGCATGAACATGATTGATGCTTTTCTGGTCTCTTGTATATTATGTAGTGTATGCTGCTATTTTACAAATCCGAATTTGTCCATCCATTGCTGCCTAATTGGCTTTTGAGTAGATTCCTTACATTCCATAACTATCTTAATGAACAGATCTAAGGTATCCGCCTCATTCAGTATCTCGAAATACTCGAATCCTCTGACACAGATGAACTCATCGCGGAAGGTCTCAATTAGGCGTCGCTCTACGAAACGCGCATCGTCGCATTCTATAATGCATAGATAACGCGTTCCATTACCATATGATTTGGCTCTGGACAGATTGTCTAACTCTGACATGCCGATCTTGTATTGCATGGTGCCAACCAATTCACGCGGCTGGACGAAATACACGTAGGGCATCGTCAGATCTCTACACTTCGTAAAATTGCACGATTTGGTATATTATATAGCAATGAGTCAATTTACGCGTAGCATAATTGCGTATCGTCCGGCTGGATATGAAGAAACCCAATTCTTTGGCATTTCGATTGCCGATTGGGTGAAAACCATTCATCACAGACTTGTCAATCAGCGTGGTGAGAATGAAGAAGATCTCGAATATGTCATCGCCGCTGATGATTACGGATTTGACTCATATGCATGCATAATTGGCGTTATCCTATCCAATATTAAAGTATCAGACGAAATGGACTCATTGAGAGAAATCTTCAGCACTGACCGATATATGGAGATCGCACATGCAGAATGGAAACGATGCTACACTCATTGGAAGAATATTACCAATAGCGTATTGAGTCTCTACTACGAGGAAAGCATCAATACAGTTGAGCGTAATAAGAAAGCGGTGGTTTGTGCGGCTGATCTGGCAGTTGAGGATCAGCAAATATACAAGGACATCATACACGAGATCTTCGCGATATTGGCAGTTAGGAAACTCGAAGCTGGCATGCGCAAGGTAGCATTATAAATCGTCTTTTTTGTCAATTCGTAAAATAGCACCATATGCTACATAATATACAAGAGACCCCAAAAAAGCAATACCAACAGAAAGAATGAACGCCGATCAACTCGCCGCCACCGGAGAACACGCCCAAGCCGCCAAGAAGTACCTCTGGAATGCTGAAGTGCAGCAATTGCGCGGTGGACTCGGCCTTCTGAGTGCCAATACTCTAAAGAAGGCGGCCGAGCAATTTGTAGCGGACGGACAACACTATCGCGCTGTTGAAGTGTACCAACAGGCAGCGAATAGATATGATGCTCATAATAAGCGTCATGAGTATTTCGAAATGCAGGAAAAGGCGCTCCATTTAATGGAGACGGTAGAAGGCATTCTTGAAGAAAAGGCACAACTGGAAGCTGATCGTGCGAAGGCGTATCGAGACCTCATTGAGCAGAATCGTTTGGATCAAGATCGTGAAGATGCCGAAGAAGCAGCGGAGGACGCATACTTTGAGAAAAGAGAACAACTACAAAAGCAAGCGGCTTGTGAATACTTGACTCGCATTGGGCAGATTCGTTCAGAGCAACTGACTACTCTAATTGCGAAGCGTGAAGCATTGAAGCTCGAGTTGGAAAATGTTGAGCATCAGTTGGCTACATTCTGATTTTGCATATGCTTGCATGTTTTTTGTAATGAGCTAGCACTCAGACTTTAGGCTGGAGTCGGAGACTCTACCCTTAGTAAAAAAGCGTATATCTACAATCCATATATCTACAATCCATATATCTACAATCCGTTAAACACGAGATCGTATTTGATTACCTCTTCTTGAGATATATTGATATTGCAGAACTGTCCTATGAGTTTAGCCTTGTATTTGACATCCACCCAAGCCATGAATTCTGTATATAGAATCGGATGAACATATGTGCAGCATTTAGGAGAATGAGATACATCGACATGTCTAACAATAATATCCTTTAAGCCGTACATGGATTGAATCTCATTGATCAGTAATTGCGTATATACACATCGTGTCCAACAATTCACACGTTTCATAACTGTATTAGGATATAGGTTGTTGTATCTTCTACTCGCCATCGCAATATTGTAAAAGCCATTATCATCTCTCATAATGAGAATATCCTCATCCGGTGTTGCATTGATATTGCAGAATCGTCCCATGATCTTGACTTTATATTTGATATCCATCCAAGCCATATATTCAGTATACAGTATTGGATGAAGATACGTACCTCTAAGATAATTGGGAATGTTGTTGTGCTTGATGACAAGATCAGTTAAACCATACATGGATTTGATTTCATTGATCAACTTTCGTGTGGATGCGAGTTTCATCCAATCAGATGGAATCTTGGCATACATATCTGGATGAGCATCTTGATATCGTTTATTGACCAATGTGATATTGTAGAATCCATTATTATCTCTCACTATGGTGAGCTGTGAATCGCATGGGTCTCTGATAAGGCAGAACATCATCCAAACTATATAAACTAACCATTTCAATCAATTTTACAAAAAAGAGTCTCATCATAAAAGCCTCATCCCATTATTATCCTTATATAGCATTGTGTTTAACAACGAATCTATACATGCATTCATCCTCCATCATCTGGACTTGCCTATTTGCGTTGATTAGGAGTTGCATGCGCCATCCATCCGTTAATTGAGGTTTGCGCACAAGCAAATCATGAATGAGTCCATTATCGAAGCATTCCATGCAGCGCACATTATATATGGGATCCACCCAATTTAGAAATTTGTAATAAAGATGCGGATGGACGTATATCCCACGTTGCTGTATCGCGCCCTTTGAGATTCCTATGATTGCTTTATCCAGACTATATTCTTTTTTGATGGTCTGGATCAATGCTTTGATGGATTCATCGCGCATCCAGTCCCGTGCTTTTTTGATGCACGTGTATGGATACAATTCATGAAACTGAGATAGTGCATTTGATATCGAGAAGAATCCAGATTCGTCATGGCGAAAGACAATGATATGCCCATCAACAATATCGGGAATGCGCGTGATTGAGGGCATCTTGTATATAATTAATGGTTTTGTGCTATTTTGAGTGATATAAAAAATACCCTTAGGCATTTATCCTGATTGATACTTACTATCAACAGTTTATTATCAACAGTTTACTCCTCTCCATCGAAGCAATCATCGTCATCCGGAATGGCATCTCCATTACCTTGAGCGAGTGATTCATGTTTCTTTGAGAAACTCTCAACATCTTCTTCATCAGCACCTCCAACACCTTCAACGATATCAGCACGTTTCACATAGCAGCGACCATAAAGCGCGATATCGATCTTGCATTGGCGAGCATTGACGGCTACCTCAAATTTCAGATTGCCCATGATAGCAGATCCTCTGGTGAGATAATCTTGGATGTTCGTGTTATCGAGAATGATATCATCATCTTCATTGATAGCACCGAGCTTCTTGTAGATCTTCTTACCAGTACGCGGATGGTGATACCAGTCATCGACATTATACATATCAACAGCATACACATGCGTCATAACTGGACGCTCAGCATCTGGCAGTCCAGTCTCCGAATCGATATAATACTTGTCATCGAAATGGACTGATGGATAAGGTGTTTCTCCTGCCTTGTAAAATCGGCGCTTGGGCAACGAAATCCAGAAGCGTGGATTCTCAAGATCAACGAACTCATCAGTTTCACGATCCTTGGCACTTGTCTGCATTGGAGTTTCCGCCTTAGTGGAGATCAAATGAAACGGACGGAATGTACCATCGGCTTGCTTGCGCGGTGCCTTGGCGTCATCAGTAACCATCTTCTCATCCTTGAGTTTCTCCATCGTTGCAGCGAACGCATCACAGAGCAATTTGATTGCTTTGCAGTTTTCATTCTCATCACCAGTTTCTTCGTCATAAAGGGCGAACCCAACGCGGATGTTCTCATACTTGCGCTGTTCAGGAGCCGCAATGCGCGAGGCAACCACCATTCCATCATTGGAGATCTTCCAATAACGAACTGGGCTAATAGTTCCATCGGCGAGCTTCACACTGATATCGATATACTGAGCATATGATTTGAACTTACGGGCGGTATCAAGATTGATGACAATGAAATCATTGCCATGAGCTTCATACGCTTCAAGAATCTGAGCAGTGGTAAGAACAATCTTTTGGCTGGACTTGGAGTTCATGACTGTAATATCAGAATATGGGCTAATCGAGTTGGTGTTATATATTATATTAGATTATGTTCAATTTTGAACAGATTGGACAAATATGCCCTCAAATAGCGGTTTGAGGCACTATTACGAGTGATATCATTGAAAACAGTGCCTCAAATGGCTATTTGATGATGGGTTTCAATAAGGATTAAGAAGGGATTCTTTATTTATTGAGATGGGTAGTATATCTGATATCAAATATATAAATGCTCCTTAAACTGCTACTCTATACTCTTCTGCCCGTTATAGCGGCAGATGATTACTTCACTGGGGATGGTACCGCATATACGCTTGGGGCTGTACCCTATGGTAATTGCAATTTCATGCGATCGGGCTATCCAAACGCGGCGACTAACTATGTAGCCATGAACCAAGAACAATGGAACGGTCAATTAGCATGTGGACGTTGCGCGGAAGTATCTTGTGCGGATCCACGATGCAGTGATCAATCTAAGACAGCAATTGTGCAGGTATTGGATAGATGCCCCGAATGCAAATATGGCGATCTCGATATGTCTCCAATCATATTTAAACAACTCACTGGAAGCGATCCATCTCGCTACAAAATAAAGTGGCGCTTCGTGGATTGTCCAATCGTCGATGGTATATACTACTGCCTACACGCGGGAAGTAGTAATGGGTGGATATCTGTTCAGCCAACAGGATTGGTATCAGGAATCAAATCGATGTCGATCAATGGAATGTCAGCAACCATGATGGATGGGGCGTTCTACTTCATCGCTGATCCTACACTCACTATCAATCTTAATAAGGTGGTGATCACTCTGACCGACATTGATGGATATTACATTACCGAAACCATTTCTCTATCAGCGGGACAATGCTCTGCCAGTGCATATATCTGCGATTGAAACTGATCATTTGGTAATATATGTATACTTGTGCTTATCATCCTTTTTTTATGACTGAGCCAACATCAAATCTACATTCACATATCCATCCATTACTGAAACAACGGACGCCTCATTCGCGAATAGTCCATCTCTTCCTTGCCGCGTGAGTAGTTCCTTATATACGAGCATTCTTGGATGATCTTGTTCGAACTGAGCACCCAGCTTTTGGTAGCTCAGATTGCTCGTCAGTGTGCTATTTACACTAACTGATAATCCAGTTGTTGTCTTGTATGAATTGGCTTTGTCGTCCCATATCAGTATATTTGCCTTGTATCCTTCATAGATGCATCGCTTTAGTTTGATTACTGATTCTATTAGCTCAGTGTTATCGATATCGCCTGCTCGTTTGAGTATTTGGTATAGCTCTTCATGTTCTACTGCTCCGCGCACAGGATTGATCTTAAGCTGATCCAGCATCGTCCAATATGTCTCATCTATCGTTTCTGTTAGCTTGCACAATTTGAAATAGTTGAGCCCCTTACCAATACACCAATTCTTCAATGCGGTGATCGATAGCGTACCAACCTTTGCTGTGAATCGCTGGTATATTAGCAATAGTTCTAACATCTCGCATCCTATGACCAGCTTGGCTTTTAGTCTGTTGAAGTTCATTGTATCGCACTTGGATCTATCGAATGTTGGCGTAATCTGATACAACTCATCAAATAGCAAAGCAGCATCATATGGGGCAACACCAGAATCCCGACGATCCATCACGATTTCTGTCTTTCTGATAGTCAATAGACAAGCAAGACAAACCAGTTCTTTTATGGATGCACCATATACCAATCCACTGAGTATCATCTTACACGACTCGATATTCATCTTGCGGAAGGCGTTCATCATCTTGCCCAATTGAGTTATCTCTCCATGCGTATCGATTGCGCCTAATAGAAACAATCGCTCTATTGAGTAGTTTATGCTATCATCCGAAGGCGGGGTTAGCATATCATATATTGGCATTCTATCGAAACTGCTAATCGGTTCATTTGCGAATAGTGCTAACATGTGCGATGTCATATTCTCCACAATGATATTTGGTGTATTGTACTCTATCATGCTGTTGAATGTCTTCTCGGTGAAAAGAGGAAAGAACACGCCATCATGCTTTCGTCCAACGCGACCCTTGCGCTGAAGCGACATACTCGATGTTGTTGGCTTGGTAGTCATGATGTTGAGTCCGTATCTCGCATTGAACTCATTCGTGAATTGGTATGCCGTATCAATACAGTATCGCAATGATTCTAGTGTGAGTCCCGTTTCGGCAACGTTAGTCGATACAATAACACGGCGATATGCTGGCACTTGCTTGCCATATATCTCTACCTTGAGATTATGAAAGTCCTCCATGATTAGACGATAGCTATCCGTGCCTCCACTGATATCAGCAGATGTAATACTGATTGGAAGTATCTTGCGTTCCAGATTTGAGTTTAATGCGTGTAATGATTTGATCATGCGCTTGATGGGCGCTACGGATGGCATAAATATTATCATATCACGAATTCCCTTATTGATAGATTCGGTGGGGTGCTTCTTTTCATAATCGTCTAGTTGTGCCACGATTTCGCAAGATTTGCTATAAATATCAGGAACATCAACATCGGGGTATATGACTTCAATTGGTTTAGACTGACCATTGACCTCGAATATTGTCTTAGTATCGAAATATTGGCTATACTGATCCACGTTTAGTGTAGCGCTCATCAATATGAGAAAAGGCGGATTCTTGTTCATATTGCGTTTTATGAGGCGCTTCATCAACAACAATATCAAATCAACATCCAGAGATCGATCATGAGCTTCATCAATAATCACGAAACGGTAGCGCTTGCAGAATTTTATATCGGTCATCGTTTTCAGCAATTGTAATAGAATCCCCGTGGTAGCAAATAGAATGCCGCGCTCTTTCGGCTTTTGCGTATAGTCCTGAGTTTGATAACCGAGATTACGATATAACTCAATGCTGAGCCCATTCTTGTTTGGTTTGTGATATGACTCAATTATTGATATATCTCTTGGGATATCAATAGTAGTCAAAACACGTGGCTCGGTACATATGATAGTTGAATGATATCGATTGAAGTGATCTAAATAGATAGTAGCCGGAATGGATGAAGATTTGCCTGATCCCGTTTTTGATAGTAGTATGATCACGCGATCGCTCATGTTATTGGCTGATTTGGTTTGGAGCTTTCGTCCAATCCAGTCCATGATGTACTGCAATGGAACCAACTTATCCAAGTCGGATTGCTTCTCGCCCATCCGCGCAACCAGATTGCCCTTGTTTAGTAGCGTTATCGGAGCCATGATTTGAGCTGACTTTGTTGGTTTGCTATATATATGCTGATATCAATTGTAATAAAAAAGACATGCAAGCAATGCAATTCAGAATGTACTCATTTGTCGCCTGACTTCCGCCAACTGACGCCTCAATTCTTCTTCCTCTGCATCCAAAGCAGCCTTCTTCGCACATAAGGTAGCCCTCGTTGCAAGCAAGGTAGCCTTCTGTTCTGCACGATGCTGCTTAGTAAGATACTGTTCCGCAAGATACTGCTCGGCTTCTGCATGTTGCTTGGCAATACGTCTTTCCGCATCATCAGCACGCTTTTGTTTTTCGGCAAGACGTTGCTTGGCAAGACGTTTCTCAGCAAGACGCTTCTCAGCAAGACGCTTCTCGGCAAGACGCTGTTCCGCATGATACCGTTCTGCTTCTGCGTGTTTCTCGGCGATACGTCTTTCCGCATCATCAGCACGCTTTTGTTTCTCGGCAAGACGCTGCTCATCAAATCTCAGTTTGACAAGACTATGTTCTTGAAAAGCCTGTTTGTTTGATGCCAGAGATGCTTCTCCTCCGAAGTTAAAATTGATGAGAATCGCATATTCCTTGGCGGCATTTTCATGATCCTGAATGGCTCTCTCATGCATCCCACTCTTTTCAAACCATTGGGCGGCGAATGCAAATTCTTGGGCGGCAAGATTGTGGTAGCTGGTGGATGCCCAATTTCCGGCATTTCTGGTGGCATAGTCTGCAAAACTTACATAAGCCTTGGCTGCATCCTCATGCGATTGAGCTGCAAGAACATATTGATGCCTTGCATTCTCGTATTCTCCGTGTTCATCATACAATCTAGATACTCCCTCATGATTCTTGGCTTCCTCCATACACTTTTTGGCTTCTTCCGCACCCATGGTTCTTTCTTGGTGTCTGTATTATTATTATAGACTATACTCTGCTATTTTATGATATAGCATAAAAACATGCAAGCAATGCAAATCAGAATGCGCTCAACTGCCAATCGATCGCTTCCAACTGTTGACTTATTGGTTTCTTCTGCTGACCGATCTCCTCCAGACGACGCAATAGTTCCAATTCCTTCGCACGCAAGGTCTTTTGTTTCAGGATTTCCTTCTGCTGTTCCAATGCTGCCTTCATTTCCTTGATATTCTGATGACAAAGGAAGATCTCTTTCTGCTGTTCCAATTCTGCCGTCAGTCGCTTGATATTCTGAGCAACCTCTTCGACAGTATCATCCACAACATCTTCGTTCATCGAAGCATCGACTGGAATGCTGGAAAACGGATTGGACTCATTAACCGAAACGCTGGCAAACGGATTGGACTCATTAACTGGAACTCTGGCGAACGGACTGGACTCATTAACCGAAATGTGGCTTCTGGTGAACGGACTGGACTCAACAATTGGAACTCTGGCGAATGGATTAGACTCATTAACTGGAACTCTGGCGAACGGATTGGACTCAACAACCGGAACTCTGGTGAATGGATTGTACTCATTGGACAAAGATGATGATACGGAAGAAGCGAGCGAGCTACGCAATGATTGATCGCTTTCAGTGCTTTTCTTATGTGCAGCAATATTGCGGGCATTGTGCACGACCCAGAATGTCGCGATTGGGTAATCACGATGCGCTTGGATCCATTCGGGATACACTTCTCTTGAGATATGCTCTTGATTTTCCGTTATCGCCTTGAGTATATCCACAATGTTGCCCTCATGGATATTGTGCGCTTTACACAACCGATTCCGAATATCTTGATCGAGATCTATCAGCGCCATTCTCTTTTCAGCGTTGGTATTGAGTGATTTGACCAGCATTTCTACATTGTGCTTGACAAGATTTTCCAAATCAGAGTAGTGTTTGCTGAATGTCTTCTTGTAGTCCGAACCAAACAACCGAGTTGCGAATGCCTTGTGGTTATCCAACGCGTTTATCAGAATCGATACCCGTGCCTTGTATCCAACCTTGACTTGCTCAGTAGCAATTCCACATTCACGCATAATCGCATGGACTTCGCGGTTGTAGCGCTCAATCGTCGCGTAATCCGCTGCAATGCTGGTCATGATGGATTGGGGTTGACTTTTGCTGACGATCACTTGTTTTCTGGTGTCTGTATTTATTATAGATCATACTCTGCTATTTTATACAATCGCCTAAATGACCAAAAAATGCATATATGCAAGCAATGCCAAATACAAATCACATACTCATCTGCTGTCTGACTTCTTCCAACTGACGTCGTAGATTTGCTTCTTCTGCATCCAAAGCATCATTCGTTACTTGCAAAGCAATCTTCTTTGCTCGCAATGTCGTTTTCTCCGCCAAGATCCTTTTTTGGTCTTCCAATTCTTCCGTTAGTCGCTTGATGTTCTGAGCAATCTCATCATCTTTTGAATATTTGGCAACATTCTCGATAGGATGCGCATTCTTGGCAAGACGTTGCTCCTCTGTTAATTTCTCCATCCTGAGAATAGATTCAGAGTAATGTGAAGGTTTCCATGAATTAGCCCACTGATAGTCATTATGAGCCTTACGATAACACTCTGCGGCATGTACAAAATCATCAGCCGCCTCATATGCTTTGGCTGCATATTCGTAGCAATAGAACTTACCATGGTCTATTCCATTTGCGAGAGAACATTGTGTTTGGGCATATAATATATGCTCTCTTGCGGCAGTTGCATAATCTCCTGCCTTCATGGCATTTTCAGCATTTATTCTGTGTTGATCAGATTGCGAACAAAGTTGGTTATGTTGACTCAGATGATCCATGCTACTTTCCAATAAGCTTTCCTTTGTGATCACTTGTTTTTCAGGTCTCTTGTTAAATATAGGTCATACTCTGCTATTTTATACAATCTCCTAAATGCAATAAATAGCTCTCATTATATAGGGATGTTCGATGCGCTAAAAAAGAAGTTAAATGCGCTATTGGGCATACCATTATCAACTGATACTAACCAGTTTGAGCTCGATTCTATAGACTCTATAAGCTCATCCATCTACAATATGAATTCATATCAAGATTCGCTTCCAGAGTACAAGATAAAGCAGATCATTAAATGGATAAAGCATTTGGATCAGGAGTCGTCTAAAATGATGAGCATGCTCGCATTTTTTGATTTGCTTCAAAGTAATTACTATCCGAATACCAGTATGATACTATTGAGCACATTCCTAAAAGAGTATCGGATGATACCTAAGAATATACGAATACACCAGTTTGTATACTTTCTGTATTACTCTATGTATTACCATACCATCAGATCCACAATCGATGTCATCGATATCAATATGACTCTGATGCACGAAACCTATCTAAGCAATATCAAATTACAACTTGAATATGTCAATCATATTATAGAAGAGTCCAGAATACATGGATAACGCTATTGATGGTTACCAACATCTTGTAAAATTAGATTTGATGATGCTTGGGTTTCGCCCAAAATACCCATATAGACTAAATGAATGCGCCAAATACACACAACACCAGATAGACCTATATCTCAAAAACTATTGCAACCAAAAAACAGACTAACTGAAATCAACAATATACATTCCGATATCGCTTGGCAATATGCGATCCATTATTTTTTTGGCATGCCCACGCTGAATCCAGCGTCTAATATTGGCGCACATCATGATACGGGATCTAAACTCTCGGATGAACTTAAGCGACAAGCGTTGCTTTTGGCTGATGATCTCCCAATCAACATTATCTCTATGCCGACGGATGAAGTCCTCTGACAAAATCTGATAGCAGCTAATGCTTCTCCAACTGAATTTGTGTTCGAACTCCTCGATAAATGCCTCTGACAGTTTTTGATATTGCGCAATCCATTCCCATTTCACACGATTAGCGAATTCCCTAATGAAATCCTCACTCAGTTGCTGATAGAAGCAAATCCATTCCCAATACACATTATTAGCAAACCGTCTAATGAACCCCTCTGATAATGCCTGACTCGAACTGATTGAGCACCAATCGATCTTATCAATATGCCTAATTATGAATTCCTCTGATAATGACTGATTAAGGCATATGCTTTCCCAATCCAGTAAGGCACTAAACTCTTCTATGAATGATTCAGAAAGTGTTTGCCCAAGACTGATCCATCGCCAATCGACTCTGTCTTTGTACTTGCGGATGAACCCTTCCGACAATATCTGTTTATAGCAAATCGCCCACCAGACTATTTTATGAATGTAGTCTTCGATCAATGATTCCGATAATACTTGGTATTCGCAAAGGTGCGACCATTCAAGCTTATCTGCGAAATCACGGATAAATGCCTCACCGAGTGTCTGATTTTGGCTGATCTCAATTGAGTTCAGTTGTTTGAAGTGCTTTCGAAGGAACCCTTCTGATAAGACTTGGTATCGACTGATATCGATCCATTTCAGATACTTCGCATTAGCAAATTCCAATATAAAGGATTCGCTCAATAGTCGCTCCTCGCAAATGGTATACCACTGAAGCAAATCCTTGAATTCTCGAATGGTGTCCTCATCCAGATTTGCATTTGCGCTCAACTCGCCCCATACGATTTTATGACTAAACTCATATATGAATGACTTGGATAGCTTTTGCGTCCTGCTTACAAACGCCCAGATTACTTTATTCTCATACTCGCGAATGAGATCCTCCGAAAGTGTCTGCTCAGCACAAATCTGAAACCAATCGATATCATCAGCATGCTCGCGAATGAAGCTTTCCGAAATTGGCATGATTAGTAGATTACGATATTGTGTATATAATCTAACCTATCGATCAATTTTATAAAATGATCTGAGATATGAAACATACCCCACCCAAAAAATAGTCAAATGAGTCGTTTTTTGGGCTAAAATAGGCATTTTACCCTATTTTACTTTCAAAGCCGAAAAAGCCCCGTCATTGCCAGTCAGTGTAGCGAGAAAGAAATAGAAGCATGATTAGCTTCCGAGCCATCGGTCTCTTCCTGAGTTGTCTGCATCGCGTTCTAGGCTCTTTGGGCTCTCTGTTTTACGAGAGGCTTTCACTAGGGGTTTCCACGATGTATCCTACATATCCTGTTTCTGTAGCGACTCATTCAGAACATCTCTCTCCATCTGTATTCTGGACTTTTACATATAGACGAGCGGTCAGGGCTTGCCTATATGTAATAGAAGTGAATGCTCATGATAGATCTGACACCATCACAAAAAAAGCCATATAGCCAATCTCAAATGAATTTACAAATCGTCCAGCAAATCAGCTGAGCTCTTCGTGTTCTCCTTGATGAAGCGCTCGTTCATGGCAATGCCATTGTAGTTGCTTCCAATATTGGGCGTGGTGCCCATCATCAGCGATGAACTGATATTAGTTGATACAACACTATCCTCTCCCGATAAAGCAGCATCTGTGATTGTCTGAATCGGATGACTATAACTAATCGAAAGCAGTGCATTATCTGGATTAGACTCTATAATTCCACTCCTCTCGATATTACTGAGATATCCATTATATGTAAGTGTATCCGCGATGAGCGTGTAATGCTTAATATTGATATCCGTTCCACTCATTTCCCGTAGACACTGAATCAGCTTCATTCGTGCCGCATGGATGCCGAATAATTCCTGAATCTCGATAATACTGTTGGATGCTGTTTTTAGACTATCAACTGCACTATGATTAACGATATCAGTAAGATTGGTACCTTGAGTTCGGATGATATGCTTCCGGATTACCTTCATCGAACCATCTGGTTGTTCTACTGTGCGTGGGACGAATTCACGCATGACACTCGCAGACGTGATCCCATTGATACCACGAATGACGGTCTTGAGAAGCTTTGTATGCAAGAACTCATGGATGACTCGCTGATCAACAGAGATATCACGTTTGAAATGGTCTCGCCCGAAATAGATTCGCATGACAATATCTTCTGCGTTATCATCCGTATATATGATGAACAACTGAGGAAAGATATCCATGAGCTTACGATAGATCATGCTGACCTGCATATTCTTCTCGATCAGTGTATCGTGCAACAACGTCAATCGAATACACCAATTCAGCATTCCACTTGGCACTCGCTGATTGACCGCGTGTTTCTCGAAATTAGAGATCATGAAGGATGCCTCTTTTTTGTATTCCGGATGATGCGTGCCCTTATACTCCTCGAAGAAGATCTGGGCGCGATACGTGAATGTACGTAAATCCATTGACTCGATTTCATTTGCAATACGTTGCATGACTGCAATGTCATCCACGAACTCGTCTTTGACAAATACATCCATATATGGCGCACCCAATTGCTCAGTGCCCTTAGCACCATATACTTCCTTAATGCGTGAAAGGAAATTACTCTTAGATGCTCCTGACGCATGGATGGAATCGAGAATTCGCTGGGTCATGCTCTCAGACGTACATTCAGATGCCAGCATACCAACACACTCTCCATAACTGATGAGCGATTTCTTGTATGCAGATGTTATGCGATCGGCAATGAGTCCGAATAGCTTGACATCAATTCGATATTTAAGGATACGTTGATAGGCTAATCCAATATCAAGAGCAATATCCATGAGTGAGAACGAATTCGTGATATGCTCAGGAATATGTCGACCAGCGCGCTCGCAGATTTCATTGAAATGTGTATATCGCAAACGTGTCTTGAGTGTTGCCATCGCATTCTTCCATTCGATTGGACTCATGGGTGCATCGATTGTCTTGATGTACGTATTGTGGTAGTACGCAACATTATCAAGAACCTTCAGTGGATTGATTGGTAATACTTGTCGAGAAGACATAAGATTATCTTTGAACCCACATGATTCAATGCGCATGTAACCATTGCGATATCGATCACGATCCTGCTGCGCTAGTTTATATGAATCAGTTAATACCTGCTCCATTGTTTTGTTCTGCATAGTTTTCGGGAGATCCTTGGTTTCCAATTTGAATAGTGTATTGAATTTGTCATTATCTGCCATTAGTATACCGAAATCGACATAAATGGCTTTTCTAATATCTGTGCCATCATCGCCATATAGCTGCTGAACGATGAACTCATATTTGACGGTACGGCGTAGATTGTCAATGATGACCGCTTCTAAGGCTTTGTTAGATTTGCGATTGTGATATCCAGTGACACCAGTTGATAGCGCCTTAGTGGCGATACCATTTCGACCATCTTGCTGCTGAGCAATAGCTGACATGAACGAAACACCAGTCACGAACGAATCTGCGATGAAACCAACGGCATCAGGATCATCATGAAAGCGTCGTGCATAAGGAAGTGCTCGCTCGAAATCAAATGCCTTGCGCATACGACGTCCCTTGATACTCATCTGTCCGATAGACGAACTGGTCTGGAGGATATTCGTTGGCTTGCCTTTCGTGCCAGATGATACCAATTTAGCAAGATTGTTGGTCTCGTGATCCAGACTGGACATAACTACTTCGGTAAATTCATCGCCAGGGCTAAGAATGTTCATCTGCTCTTGTTCGTAGAATTCATTGACTGTCATACCAATCGGAGGAGTGATCAATCCAGTACGGTATTTCTTGGTTAACTGATTCGACTGATAGATGATTGACGCCGTGACATCATTAATGTTCTTGAGCGTTTTCTTGTCAATAGCGAAATCATCGTAATTGATCGTGTATCCACGATTTAGCAAGAATTGCGTAGCCACTTGCTGCATATTATACAACAAATCAATTGCTGCATCTACGCCATATTCATTGAATACGTTATGGAACAAACTATCATTGACTCCTTGTCCAATTGACTTTTTGTCTAATACACCACTTTTGAGTACTCCACGTTCGATGCGCACATTGATTTCGTCTTCCTTGTAGTTGATGAAGCTGGCATATTCAGGCTTGTAGAATGCTGCCTTTCTGGAGAAGTTGATCTCCGGCAAGAGAAGTGAAACGACTTCACGTCCAGAGAATACCTTCTTAGACGCATCAAGCGGTTTGAAGCGATGTAGATAATTGCCATACTTGACTTGACTGAGCATTTGCATAGCGTGATATCGTAGCATACTCGTATTCGAACGAGTGAATTCCGAGATGCCGATAACATTGTCATGGTAAATGCCCATTGCCGGTGATCGATCCTTGTACGATATGAACCAGCGCTTAAGATTTGACAATGTCCCGCATTCGTTGCGCGCAATGAGACTATGCGGCAAGTAAATACCCATAGCATCACCATCAAAATCTCCTCCATACAGTGTATCAGCCACATTGACCGAGAATCTGAACGTATCACCATTCCCAAGAATTCTGGCACGATGCCCCGAAATAGCGCTATACAATAACGAGGGCGCACGATTCATTGCAACATTGTCTCCATCAATCAAATCACGATAGAGCACATCGCCATATTCAAGTTTGATGGTATCCTTCATTGAGGCGATATGGTATGTAGCACCAGTATCTCCTTTTACTAATTTCGAACAGCCGGGGTAAGTTGCATTCTTGTTGAGGAAGAACGTCATCAAACGATCGATATTGTATGGACGCACAATCTCAGGCACTTGAAGCACTCTCGCGATCTGAATAGGAATTCCAACTTCGTCGATATCAATGAAGTTATCTCCACAAATGACGGATCGCCCACCATGCTGAAAACGTTTGCCCTCAAGATTGCCACGAATGCGACCTTCCTTTCCACGCAGACGCGCACCAAGACTCGTAAGTGTCTGTCCATTGCCACCAACAAATTTGCTGGATGTGATAGTACTAGACGGATCACGAACCATGTTGCTGTACGTTATCTCAAGATAGTTGAGCATATTTTCATTTTCGATGCGTGTCTCTTCCGTGAGTAATAACGGTAATTGCTCATTGGTGGCCACGATGTTTTTTATGAATGTAGTGGTATCATTGTTGTTGGACCGCGCAGACGACTTTAACTTGCGAACATCTGGTCTCGCATTGTTCGGAATAGCAGGAATCGTTCGTAGCATGAGCTTGGATGGATGATACTTGCCAATCTTGAAAGCGGTTTCATCACTCACGCGAGCAAATATAGCCTCGATCTCATCATTGAAGATACGTACCTCCTCCTTGGGAGATATCTTCCTGACGAGAAACATCGGCTCATGAATATCCTTGCTTATGACAGGTTGCTCCTTTCCACAATTGCTACACAAGATAATCTTCCCAGAGGCGGCACGGAAAGTGCCATTATCAGTCATCTTACCAAGTGCAGCTCCGCAGAAGTGGCACACCTGACGAAGCCAGCGCAATACCTCAGGACGAAATAGCGAATCCACCACGGGAGAACGCACTTGCACAGCACCGAAATGCCCCGGACACAAATCACGGGTATTGCGACACGTCTTGCAGCGATAGCTATAGCTAGTCGTCCCCATTGATAAGGAGTAAACCCCCGAATCGAGTGGGCGATCATTACTAAAGAGATCCTTAGAGATAATGCTACAATTCGACGCCTTGGCGTGATCCTCCGATCCCATCAGATAGAAGCTAACATGACTAATATCAGTTTCAGGGAAGCAGACGTTGTAGTTGCTCATGGTATTGGAGGAAGTGGAGAACGAGAGGCGACTATTATATTTAATGTAGGAAACATTCAATTTTGAGACGCATAAAAAGGGGTATCAGATTATTCTAAGATTGGTGTATAATGCTCAAATCTATAGCGATTGCTTCCATCTATGAGCCATTCTCCGATATTGCATTGATGCTCAGATAATAGCTCAAAAGGGAATTTGACATCACACTCAGCATCAATATCGACTCTGGTTAGATATATATTTGTAGCAAGTGGTATTGCTTCAGCATATAATCGATAGCCACCGATCACGAATATCAAATCGCCATAAGACGCCTCAATCGCTGATTGTAGATTCTTATATACTAAGGCACCGGATAGACCTTTCAAAGTCGTAGTAAGAACGATGTTCTTTCTACCTATGAGTGGTTTGCAATGAATCGACTCCCATGTGCGACGACCCATTATGACCGTGGTGCCCCTCGTCATGAACTCGAAATAAGCCATATCTGGTTTAATGTGCCATGGGATTGTGCCATTTTTGCCAATACCATTCTCCTTATCCAGACACGCAATTATATCAATTTGATGATTTGTACAAAGTGAAGTTGGTTCCGTCATATATCTATCCGTAATATATTAGCATTGCTGATTTTATATAAGCAATCATATAATCATGGGGATCACTAACAGTAAAGAGGGGTTAACTGATACGATATCAACCATGATCGCAAATACAGCTACATTGGCAGCACCACTTGTATCTACTTATTACACAATATATCCCTATTTGATATCCAATAATAAGATCACAAACCCAGTGCTACTACTCATTTGCAAGGATTCCCGCACTACGTCATTCCTTATGGGTAATGGTGCTGGTGTTGGTGTAGCCTCATATTTAAAAGGATTAGAACCGGATGGATCATCAATAGAGCGCGAATGCTTATGGGCGTATTATCCAGATACTGGCATTTTGTCTCCATTTGCTGATGGAACGGTTTGCGTTACCAATCCTAATGGTAGTGTAGGGCTCAGTTCAATATCAACACCAATGGCTTGGGATCTCGATCTGGTGAATCATCTTATCAAACTCAGATCGGATTCAACTCAGGTAATGGAGAATGGTGGATTATCATCATCAGGAAGTAAAGTGATCACCTATACAAATGATAACAACTGGACTAAACAGTGGTCCTTCTATATCATTTCAGGACTTACGACGAATACTGGCGGTTCTATTATGGATTTATCAAATGGAAGGATCAATGTATTGATGCATAGTGCGTGTCCATATCAATATGATGCCAATAATGGTGGATTGGTGATAACCAGAAAGTGTTTGGTAGTTATTATGGACAATGCCACTACTGGTAACGCATTACATATTAAATCCTTTGGTGTATCAAATGATGGTGTTGCATTATCAGCAATAATGGAGGCTATACCATTTGATATCACGAATTTAAGTTTGTTCATGTTCGAGTATAATCCAACAGATAATAGTATTCGTCCAGCTGGTGATCGTGATAATAGTCTATGTTTGATCAATGATGGACATGCTGTTAGATTCGAACAATTTATGACAACCACGTTCTGTAAAAAATGGATATTGGATCTTAATACATTCGCTGTCAGGAATCTTGATACTGGTAATTGTATAGAAAATGGAGGAGACGCATCTACTGGATCAACGATTGCCGCCTATGCATTCGACAAAACGCCAAATAAGAAATGGGGATTCCATATCTACAACTGCTTGGCATAAAAAACGAAGTATTCAAATTCGAGCTTTTTATGATGAGTATAACATAACCATGGGCGCGATAACCAGCCATGAGAAATTTATAACCAACCAAGCGGCAGGAACGAATTTCATGGGTAGCTATTTTGCTATATATGATAACCTCGTTGCAAATGGTACGATCACGCAACCTGTATTATTGATGATTTGTAAAAGTCCTCAAGATAATACATTCTTGGCATACGTGAATGGCAAGATTGGTGTATATAAATATGCCAATACGTTCGATGGCAATGGAGCGACGGAACGCAATTTCCTTTGGGCGTATTATCCTGCAACTGGATTACTATCTCCATTCTCGGATGCCAGCATCTTTCTAACATACCCAAACAATCTTATCAGTGCGGGCACAGGAACTCCTAATGTATTTTGGAATATAGATCTGAATAACTTTGTAGTTCAGGTCAAGGGGACCACCACAAATCAAGTACTGGAAAATGGTGGACTGGCATCACAAGGCAGCACAGTTATCACATACATGAATGATAACAACGTCAGCAAGAAATGGGCATTCTATATCTTGAGTGGACTACCGACAAATGTTGGTGGATCCATTACAGATATGACAGGCGGAATAATCAATATACTAATGCACAGTGCATGCCCATTTAAATATGATAATACTGGATTAGTCATAACCAATAAATGTCAGGTTGTCATCATGGATAATGCAAGTACTGGAAATGCATTTGCTATCGATATGCGTGTCTCAACAAAACCAGCAGTTGCGGTTACGTTCAATATAACCAGATTGGACTGTTTCTTAATGGAATATGATCCAGTGAATCATACCATTCGTCCATGCGTTAGTACTGATTTATGTTTGATCAATGATGGAACCAATATCCGATTCGAATTCAGCGAGAATACAAGATCCCCAAATAAATGGATTCTGGATACGAATACATTCGCTGTTAAGAATATAGATACGGGCAACTGCATAGAAAATGGAGGATTGGTATCTTCTGGATCTAATTTGGCGGCATACCAATTCGACAACAAACCGAATAAGAAATGGAGCTTCCATATTTACAATTGCTTGGCATAAAAAATGAATCTACACTTAAACGGCTTACAATAGATAAATGGCTCACTTTAGCATTAATGCAGCAATCGCGATGTTGCCAATTGGAGTTTCGTTCTCAGTTAGATATAGGTTGTTGTATTCATCTAACTTGAATTTGTAGTTTTTTAGGATGAGTTGCCCATCGCGCTCGACGCCATTCTTGAGGATTTCGAATACAGTATTTATACTATTCACGAGGAATATGACATCATTGTTGAACTCTGGACGCAGTTTTTGATCATGCGGGAGTTCTACCACTCGTGCAACGAGATCACCATTTTTTGCGTTTAGTATAGGTTCATCTTTGGCAACCCTTGGGCAAACCTCAGTGATATCGATATCTAATAGTGTTTTCAGATATAGCCACAATGGATGGGCGCCATGGTAGTATATCCAAGTAAGTTGCTCATCTGGGATATCTGGACTTTCCATTATTATACTATAATCAGTGCTATCACAATCGCCCAAAACTACGTGTCGTAATATTGAATATTCCGCGGATATCGATTTGTCCGATGAAGTGTATTATCTGATTTGTAATATTAGCAAATGGTGGAGATTGATGATTAGCAGCACTGGTTATCACTTCTGGAGGAAGAGTCAGGGGTATCGGATAAGGTGTTGGCGTCGGTAGTGGTGTTGATGTTGATAGTGAGACTGTTTTCGATATTGGGGTAGTTGCATTCTTAGTGGTTGCATTCTTAGTGGTTGCATTCTTGGTAGTTGCATTCTTGATGGTTGCATTCTTGATGGTTGTATTGGGCGGAAACGTAATCGTATCATTAGTCATCGAGTGCATGATTATGCTCTTGGTGGTTGCATTCAATGTATAGTTGTGTGTAATGGATACATTGTGTGTTGCGTTTTTTGTGATTAGGTGGTGTATTAAGGGTCTGTGTTCGATTGAAAGGTTTAGCTTCGGGACTATGATGTTTTCGGGTTCTTTTACCAATAATCTCGAACTAGATGATACCTCAGATAGTAATCTATCTTCGGCTACTGATTTGGATAATAGATCAGTAATCTCATCAGATATGACAACACTACTATTATCATCGTCATCACTATTAGAAAAGGAACTATACGATTCATTATCAAGTAATACAATAGTATCCACCGATGCCACCATTGCATCGAAACACGTTGAATAGTAGTTAGATTCCTTATTAGTGGTATTGAACATCACCGTCCATTTGAAACTATGAACGCCCTCTGTGATGTTTTCTGGAATCACCCAGCTCGTGAGACATAGCGCTTTATCAGGATTGGAGCAGAAATCAAAGCAAAACTGATATCCTGCATGATCTATCTTTCCATTGACATGATCAGGTCCAAACATATCAATCTCAGTATCGAAGGTATCGACATTAAGATCATTGCTCATACGCAACGAAAGCGACACCGGTGATACATTTGCACCAGTGCAAATATCGGCAACATGCTTCTTGGCAGGATGCGCCAAATATACAATTTGATTGGGCATATATGTCGCCATCGGTGTGATAGAGGTATAGTCTTTATTATTAAATGTATCGCGATCGCAATTATCATGAGGCCAACTATACCCAGTTTCAACACCAAAGCCATTAATGAATTGACGCGCAAATCCGCGAGGGTAGCCATTGCATGCTACTTCATCGAATTCTATTGATGAAGTTATGTTCAGCAGTGGCGGATCGTAATTGGAACATTCGAGCCACGAATGGGCATACACACTACTAAGAATTAACGCGCACGTGAGCGCATAGATCGGCACCATTGGATCTACAACCTTGATATACTATATTGATTAGGGCATTATTTTGACTGATTTGGTTATCATAAAAAAGGCTATACAACGTAGCGATTGAGACGCCACTCCTCGAAATCGTCTAAATCATCAGTATCGTGATCGTGGAGGAACTCCTCCACGAATCTTGGATGATTGAAGTATTCAATAATACATTGGATTTCAATTGATTTAGCATTGTAGATTGCTGTATAATCGTAAGTAAAGATAGCTGGATTGCGGGATAACCAATACCAATGTATCTTGTCTGGATTTTGTTTGAGTAGTTCGATTGCATTGGGATTTGCACTACGTGCAATTGGATACGAAGTATCCAAATTCATTGATAGCATACTCCAATTTATATGGTCTTGGTTCGCAGTGAGTAGTTTAATGGCATTTGGATTCTGTGATAACCCCGTCCAATTTATATTGTCTGGATTGGAAGTGAGTAACTCCATCGCACTGGGATTTGCACTACGTGCAATTGGATACTTCGTATCCAAATTCTGAGATAATCCTGTCCAACATATCTTATTTGGATTAGAAGTGAGTATTTCCATAGCACTGGGATTTATTGATAACAGATTCCAATTGATCTTGGCTGGGTTTGTCATGATCAACTTCATCGCTGCGGGATTTGCACTACGTGCAATTGGATACGAAGTATCCAAATTACGAGATAACCAATCCCAACTTATTTTGTCTGGATTTGCCGTAAGTATGTCGATTGCGCTGGGATTTGCACTACGTGCAATTGGATACGAAGTATCCAAATTCACTGATAACCAATACCACTTTATCTTGTCTTGGTTCGTGGTGAGTAGTTCGATTGCGTTTGGATTTGCACTACGTGCAATTGGATACGAAGTATCCAAATTACTGGATAATAAACACCAATCTATCTTGTGTGGATTATTGGTTAGTAGTTCGATTGCATTGGGATTTGCACTACGTGCAATTGGATACGAAGTATCCAAATTCTCAGATAGACTTTCCCAATTCAGCTTTTCAAAGTCAATCCAATCACGCAGTTTTAGAAACGTCGTCATGTTTATATTCTTATGAGATCTTCTTCAATTTTACGAATCAGAGATTACAGATAATAGATCTGTCTTGGCATCTTCTATGCCTATTACAAAAAAGCTATACAACGTAGCGATTGAGACGCCACTCCTCGAATGAGTCTAATTCATCAGTATCATGATCGCGGAGGAACTCCTCCACGAATCGTGGGTGATTGAAGTATTCCTGAATACATTCGATTTCTCCTGCTTTGGCATCGCGGTGAGCAACTCCATGGCACTGGGATTTCGTGATAACACTCCCCAATTTATCTTGTCTGGATTCGCCATGAGTAGTTCGATTGCATTGGGATTTGCACTACGTGCAATTGGATACGAAGTATCCAAATTCATCGATGCCCTATCCCAATTTATCTTGTCTGGATTCGCCATGAGTAGTTCGATTGCATTGGGATTTGCAGATAACCAACGCCAATCCAGCTTCTCAATATCAATCCAATCACGGAGCTTCAAGAAAGATGTCATATCTATATTCTTATGAGATCTTCTTCAATTTTACTCCCAATCGATAAATAAGCCTCTATAACATGTTTCTTAAATATAGTACATGATCAAAATTGATCTTTATCTCGTATTATATACTCACCAGTCTCCAATAACTCGCGCGCATAAACCATAATGTCGGCTAACATCGCTCTCGTTGATGAATACCTGAAAAGAACGACGTGGAAGGCATCGGAGAATTCCAATGCGACATTCTCTCTCCAAGGATTAAGCCAGCATATCGCCACGGGCATAGTATCGGACTACTGGTTGAACAAGATTTACTCGGAGCGTGTTCGTCAGTTCGTTAGCGAAAACCGTTTCCATATCCACGATCTCGGCTTCTTGAGTGCATATTGCTCTGGATGGAGCACCGAAGATATTGTGCTCTATGGATTTGGTGGAGTTCCCAACAAGATCCAATGTCGCCCCCCGAAGCACTTCAATACTGCGCTGAACCAGATAGTCAATTTCCTCTTTACCCTTCAAGGAGAACTCGCAGGAGCGCAAGCCTTATCGAACTTGGATACCTATATCGCTCCATTCATTCGCATCGATGGGCTCGACCATAAGCAGGTATTCAAGTACATCCAGTCGTTCGTCTATTCGCTGAATGTACCAACCCGTAGTGGCTTCCAAGCGCCATTTACCAATATCTCGATGGATCTCGTGTGTCCAAAGGCTCTCTTAGAGCAGCGTATTATCGTTGGTGGAGAACTTCATCAATCATTGAAATACAGCGATTTCCAAGAGGAGATGGATATGTTCAATAAGGCATTTGCCGAAGTGATGGTTCAGGGCGACGGTAATGGAGCTATCTTTAGCTTTCCTATCCCGACATATAATCTCGCCGAAGGATTTGACTGGGATGATGAGCGCTTTCAGCCCATTTGGGAAATGACCGCCAAGTATGGCATTCCGTACTTCGCCAATTTCCTCAATTCTGATCTCGATCCATCTGATTTCAGATCTATGTGTTGCCGCCTGCGTCTCGATACGCGTAAGCTACAATCACGCAATGGTGGCATATTTGGATCAGCACCATTAACGGGCTCATTGGGCGTAGTGACGCTCAACATGCCAAATCTGGCTATACGTGCTGGATCTGTTCGTCGATTCTTTGATATCGTAAAGGAGACAATGGAGGTGGCAAAAGAGTCATTAGAGATTAAACGTGATATCGTGGAATCGCACATGGAGTTGTATCCATATGCCAAGTTCTATCTTCGCGATATATACCAGCGCAATGGAACTTACTGGAATAACCATTTCTCGACTATCGGTATTGTTGGCATGAATGAGGCATGCTCGATTCTACTTGGGCGAGGTATCTTTCATAACAAGGATTTCGCGGTTAGTGTGCTTCAATTCATTAAGGAGACCCTAACTGAGTTTCAACAAGAGACCGGACATTTCTACAATTTGGAAGCCACTCCCGCGGAATCGACGTGCTACAAATTAGCCAAGAAGGATGCCACTCTATTTGATAATGAAGACATCCCTGAGTTTTATACCAATTCTACAATGTTGCCTGTTGATGCTACTGATAATGTATTTGAGGCACTAACCCACCAAGAATCACTTCAGACTGAATATACTGGAGGAACAGTGTTTCATACATTCTTGGGGGAGAAACTCAATGATTGGAAGAAGGCGCGTGATTTGGTCAAATCGATAACCACGCGATATCGTATTCCATATGTCACACTGACGCCGACATTCAGTATCTGCAATATGCATGGATATATAACTGGAGAACAGCATAAATGTCCTCAATGTGATATGCCAACGTTGGTGTATTCACGCATCGTTGGGTATTTCAGACCTATTCAGGATTGGAATCAAGGCAAGCGAAGCGAGTTTGATATGCGGAAGATATACCAGCTCACTGAAAGAGCACCTCTCAAGTTTCGCATTGGCGGATTCAATAAAGCTACATACTCTGATTATCCAAATAAAGATGTTGCCTCTATTGTATTCACTGATGGGTGCAATCTTAAATGTGGATGGTGCCATAATAAACAGTTGAGTCATCCACTAATTAATAACAATAACAATAACAATGATGAAACCAAAACCGAAGACCCATATGATGTTATTGATTACGTTGCCAGCACGGAACATAAATCATTAGTAATCTGCGGAGGAGAGCCAACCATGCAACCCGATTTAGTTGCCTTCATGCGATTGGCGAAGGAAAATAAAATATCGGTCAAGCTGGACACCAATGGATCAAATCCTAATATCATCGAAACTGTATTGAAGAATGGTTTGGTTGACTTCATTGCCATGGATGTTAAGGGATCACTCGATCGATATAAGAATATTGCTGGTAAGGCGCTACGCCCCAAGCTCATTCGCAAATCCATTCAGCTGATCAAGGAATCGGGAATCGATTACGAATTTCGAACTACAGTGATCCCAGATTTGGTTGATATCGAAGACATCGCGGCTGTGAAACGGGAAATCGGTGGATTGCCAAAGCTACAGTGTTTCAGAGCATCTGAGTCATGTCTGGATAGTACATATAGCACACATCGTGAGCATACTGAAGAGGAGTTTCAACAATTCGTTGATAGTGCACGAGCTTTATAAAAAAATAGTGATATGAGTGATATCAGCTTTTTTTATAATTGGTGAGCATTGATTTCTTTGATATCTGCCTGTATGTCAAAATCGTTGTTGATGATAGGAACATCTTCATCAGATTTGTCGTCATCCATTGATTTCAAGCAGTAAGTATCAAATTGCTTCTTTGCCTCAGTTTCGTCATCAGGTTGAGATTGAACATCAAGTCCACATTGTGCTAAGGCAATCTGATCCTTACAATGATCTATAATATAATCACCTAATTCATTATTTACAGTTGATGAATCTACCACATTCATCAATGAAATTTGGGGGTTCTGCGTGCATCCGCAATCTTTGCAATGCACAAAGTGTATTTTACTTGCTGACTTTGTAAGGATTGTATTTGATGAGCCACACTTGCCACATCTCGATTCTTTGTTAATGATATCATAGCGTAGTTTATCTGGACTGTATGTTTTATAGAAACCATTAACATCAAATGAACCACTCAGATTTGCAGTTGATGTATCAGCATCCATTGATTTCATGTAGTAGGTATCAAATTTCTTATATACATCCTCTTCATCATTGATAGTAAGTGATTTACGCCATTTATCTACTATAACACCTTCCTCAGTTTCGTGTTTAGTAGTCGTCTTTAGGCAGTAATCCTCAAATTGCTGTTTTGCTTCGGCAATACTATCTACATTGGGCGTTGAGAATAGTGCATCCTCGAATGCTGTCTTGATCGTAGGATCTATCTTAACAGCAGAAGGAAGACAATCATCATTCAAGCGATTTCCACAAAATTGATTGGGACCCATTTGACTTAGGCAATACGATGTATATACATTATCAATATTCCCAATTTTAGCATCATGGAGTGATGGTGCATCATCTGTATCCAACTCCTTGACGTCATCTACGATATCATCAGCAGATCCATCAGTGACAATATCAATATAAGAAGAATTGTTATCCATGAGGGCATCAAATCGATTGCGGAAGTTAGAAATATCAGCACCATCGGTTTGGTGTTTGCGTTCCATCATCTCAAGATATTGCTCGCACATCTCTTTTAGATTGGTGGTGTAGCCATTTCGGATAATGAAATCATTGATCTCGGTCCATAGTTCAGTAAACTCCATTATCTATATGGTTATATGTAGTTATATCAGGATGATTAAGCCGAACCCATAGATGTGAAATTGGGCATTGCAACTACTGCGTTATGTGGAGTAGTTTTACGAGCAGCGGTAGCAGCAGCAAATGCGGCAGTAGAATCGAAATGGGTAGATTTATGTGCAGATGGTGGTGCAGACGATGTTGCTGCCAAATCTTGTTGAGTTGGAGGTTTCAGAGTTTGGAATGTTCGGATCAGTACGAAATCGCTCCAATTGTTAATAGGGGCGCTGACTGGCTGATCAATAGCTGTGAAATACTTAATAATGAGATTGTATATCATCTGACGATCATCGACATTCATGAATTTATTATTATTGCGACGAGCATCAATGATTGCCTTCAAGGCAGCTTTATATGTTGGGTCAAGGATTATAATAAGTTTAGCTTCTTCCGCGGCAATGCTATCTTCATCATCTACTTCAAGAATGTTGAGTACGATCTCATCAGAAAGAGTGGATATTTGGTCGATCGTGTAAGTGTAGTTATCTTGCTTGAGTTTGGTCATCAATGCGGCATATGCGATTTTGCGATCATTAGCAGAATTGATAGTAAGTGAATCGGTGTCATAATAAAACCCCGTAGAAGCCTTATTCATGAATGTCTTGTGGCATTTCTTTTTATATACGAACATTGTGGCGAGCACACCAATGATAAGCCCAATTAGATACCCAATGAGAAATATACGAACATCGGGACGTTGGACGAAGTCTCCGATTTTAGCCAATACTGAAAGCGCCATGTTATATATTGAATAGACATTATTTATTGAACTGTTATATAAGCATGAATCTACAATCCTTCAATATCAAATATTTTAATATCCTGCGTGCTGTATTCAGCCAAAGTGATACTGGATATCCAAATTATACCAATCATCAGCTAAATCAAAAACAACATGAAGCAGTTACTCCATCAAAAACAGATATAGCAATTGCAAACTATAAGCAGGAACTCCATGCATTTGACAACACGACTATTGATCTGAACAAGAGCTTCTGGAATTCGATATTTCAGCAAGAAGATGCAATCAGAAAAAGGGGCGATTACAGTACAAGTAGAACGCTATCGTTATGGTATTCATACTTTGGACGAATCATGAATCCTGCATTAAATGAGGGGCATACGAATATCAAATATACAGTTGCACTTGCTATGTATTCGAATCATGTTGATGCTGCTGCTATTATCAAATGGGCGAATGAACAGATATCAATTCATTATGATTCAAATAATGTCAAATGCATTATGGCTGGATTTGTGTATTGTTTCGTTTATCTATCTGACTATCTAGATGAACAGAATGTACTCAATGAGTATCTCAAATCTATTTCGTTGCCTAATATCACATCGATCAAAAGTAATCTAATGGTCGTATTTCAGCACATAAAGAAGAACGATGACAATGAAGAGAGAATGCTCATGGATGAATTCATATTTGATGACTGGAAAAATGGGTTTCACAATGCCGTTATGCGATGTTTCACAATGACGTCCGCTTCCACAGTTTCTGATTATCATCTTCTGATCAAATATGAAATAATAACTCTCGATGGCGATTTCTGGGTAAATGTCAGAGATATCTATGGTAAGGATTTCATTACATTTCTGTCGCAAAGTAGAATCAAAAGTGGAGTCAGTAGAGTCTGGTTTAGCGGAAAGTCGAAACGCGAATGTGGACCAAGAATGCTGTTTTATGAGTTCTACATGTTAACTATGCTGAGTGGATACTTTGATGTCAATGCGTATACCAATATGTGCATTTCATTACTAACCAATGAAGCAAATCGCCACAATCATAGTAATTACATTTACTACATATCGCATATATTGATATTCTTCTATCAGCTATTCATAGACAATATCAAACATAAGGATACTATTATGCATCAAATGACCTTTGCTAAATCTAATAAGGTTGCTATCGAAGAAATGGTAGATACCATACGAGATCAATCAAGCATTACCAATGTGGCAGCACATATTGCCACCAATGCAATGATCAAATTTGCGCACCTGTGCGATAACATGACTATGAACATAAAACCTAATATTAACGAATTAGATGATAGTTTGGTTCAACACATGCAAACGATAACCAGTCAAGGATCTGAAGTTATCAAGAACATCAACAAGAAGACCCTACACGAGATTCAGACAAAGATGCAACAACTGAGCGCCGTATTTGGTGAGATCGTGGTGAAACATGCTGGTCCAAAGGATAAGAAGCCATCTTTCTTTGATAAGATATTCCATAAGAAGAACCCAACAGTGGCACCCTTAGTTAGTGATATACCAGTCATCCATTAATATAATTGATTAACTATAAATGGAGGATCTACTAATTACAATTATCAGCGTGGTAATCATCATTGCGATAGTTGTGGCAATTAGATATCGACACCGGATTGCAGAGATATTTTGGCATGTGCTACATATCATAAAAATAGGTGGTGTATCATTCAATATAGAGAATACATACACAGATACAGACGATGCGATAGTATTCACAAACGCAATGGCGCGTGCCAGCAATTACATCGTCGATGATCAACACACCACATTTGAGGATTACATCGAATCTCTACCCAGTATAGATAGCATCAACTGTGATATTGTTTATGACTGGATTTATAATAATCTGCTAAACGCAAAGATAAATCAAGATGATCAGTATTATGGAATGATGAGCAAGATCATCGGATTGTATATCAATCGTATCATAGAAGAACTACCACAAAATGAGCTTTATGATAAGATAACATCAACATACATTCGCGCCATGGATGATGTTGTAAATGAAGTTAATATTGGAGAATACCAAACTAACAAGCAAACCATTCAAAATATGATGAAGTCAATCATTGATGATCAGAATATACGTAATACAAATACATGATTATATATAGTTAGTCATGTATTACGTCATAAGCAACGTTTATCTCAGCAACCTTCGCGATGCTGAGAATATATCTCTGATCAGACATAATAACATAGAAGTAGTGTGTCGCCTATCAGATGATTGTAATGACTCTATTTATGGAACGGGGGTTGTATTCAAGAATTTCGAAGTAGAGGACAACATACTCGGAGCAAATGATATGCTCGCTGCAGCTAAAGTGATATCATCACTAATCGACAACACTAAGCTTAATGTGCTAGTGCATTGCAATGAGGGTCAATCACGTAGCGTTTCTGTTATTATATATTATATGATGACCCGCCATGGATATTCATTTGATGCAGCACTCGCGCATATACGCAATATAAAGAGTGATGCTCGTCCCAATAGTGCATTTGAAAGAGTATTACGCACCATCCAAAATAGCACGAATTGACTCTAAATATAGAAGATGAAGTCAAATCATACTATGCACCAAATTCGTGAATACTTCAGTGATAGTGTGTTGGCTGAATTGATGCGCTACTTTGGCGATGTTGGATGCGAATCTGAGGATGATTCAGATTATGATGAATATGATGATTATGACGACTATCCTATCACCGAAAGGTTTGACAATGGGTTCGATTATGCAGCCGATGATGATTACGATTCAAATGAGCCATTATATGGCGGCGTGAGCGACGACTGGGAAGAATACTGGGATACGATCCATGGATGATTTGTCTTTTTTGCAAAATTGAATGGAAATGCTTTTTTATATAGAAATGACTACTTTCATGAAACTACGCGATTGGATTGATGTTGATAAGTTGGATTGGCGTAGATTGTCGGAGAATTTGGATACTTCGTATCCAATTGCACGTAGTGCAAATCCCAGTGCGATTGAACTACTTACCGCGAATCAGGACAAGATAGATTGGGCATATTTATCAATGAATTTGGATACTTCGTATCCAATTGCACGTAGTGCAAATCCAAGTGCGATGGAGCTACTTACAGCGAACCCAGACAAGATAAATTGGCATTGGTTATCCAGTAATTTGGATACTTCGTATCCAATTGCACGTAGTGCAAATCCCAGTGCAATGGAGTTACTTATGACAAAACCATATGAAATAGATTGGGAAGTGTTATCTCGAAATTTGGATACTTCGTATCCAATTGCACGTAGTGCAAATCCCAACGCGATGAGGTTGCTCAAAATGAACCAACACATAATACGTTGGGATTGGTTATATATGAATTTGGATACTTCGTATCCAATTGCACGTAGTGCAAATCCAAGTGCCATGGAGTTGATCACCGCAAATCCAAATCAACACAATATATATTGGAATTGGTTATCTGGTAATTTGGATACTTCGTATCCAATTGCACGTAGTGCAAATCCCAGCGCGATAGAGTTGCTTACTGCGAACCCAGACAAGATACATTGGAATTGGTTATCAGAGAATTTGGATACTTCGTATCCAATTGCACGTAGTGCAAATCCCAATGCAATGGAGTTGCTTTTGAATAACCAAGATAAGATATATTGGAAAGGACTATCATGCAATTTGGATACTTCGTATCCAATTGCACGTAGTGCAAATCCAAGTGCTATTGAACTACTCGAACAGAACCAAGATAAGATAAATTGGGTATGGTTATCCAGCAATCCTGCTATCTTTGAGTATGATTATGCCGCAATTCGTAATACCAAAGATGTGGAGATTGCGTGCGTTGTTGAATATGTTAACCATCCACGATTCGTGGAGGAGTTCCTTCGCGATCATGACACGGACGATTTGGATGGGTTTGAGGAATGGCGTCTCAATAGATATGTATGCTGAGTAAAATTGATGGATTTGCTTTTTTATATAGATATGGCGTTTCTGAAACTACGTGATTGGATTGATGTTGATAAACTGAATTGGGGTAGATTATCTGAGAATCCCAGTGCAATCGAGTTACTTATGGCAAACCCATATGAAATAGATTGGAAAGTATTATCTCGAAATCCCAATGCGATCGAGTTGCTCACAGCGAAACAATGCAATATAGATTGGAGTGGGTTATCCAGTAATTCCAATGCAATTGAACTACTAACAGCGAACCAACACAAGATAGATTGGGAATGGTTATCTGGCAATCCCAGTGCGATGGAGTTGCTTATCGCGAACCAAGATAAGATAAACTGGTTTGATTTATCAAGAAATCCCAACGCGATGGAGTTGCTTACCGCAAACCAAGACAAGATAAATTGGTGTGGGCTATCAATGAATTTGGATACTTCGTATCCAATTGCACGTAGTGCAAATCCCAGTGCGATGAAGTTGCTCACCGCGAACCAAGACAAGATAGATTGGGGTTGGTTATCAATGAATTTGGATACTTCGTATCCAATTGCACATAGTGCAAATCCCAGCGCCATGGAGTTGCTCACAGCGAACCAAGACAAGATAAATTGGAATTG
>Ga0224522_1000141_pt1 | contig 34918 bp, 35 predicted proteins | sample CFST25metaG_FD_182733 | JGI IMG/M metagenome (GOLD analysis project Ga0224522, IMG submission 182733) | Peat soil microbial communities from Stordalen Mire, Sweden - C.F.S.T25 | ecosystem: Environmental > Terrestrial > Soil > Wetlands > Peat | place: Sweden: Norrbotten County, Stordalen Mire...
GGCAAATGGTTAGTCGAGTTTCAATACTGCCAGGAATGCCTGTTGCGGAACCTCTACATTCCCAACCTGCCGCATCCGTTTCTTCCCTTTTTTCTGCTTTTCGAGAAGCTTTCTTTTTCTTGTAATGTCTCCTCCATAGCATTTTGCAGTTACATCTTTCCTGACTGCCTTTACTGTCTCCCGGGAAATAATTTTAGCCCCGATGGCAGCCTGTATGGCAATATCAAACTGTTGACGGGGGATTAATTCTTTAAGCTTCACACACATCTTCCGTCCAAATTCATAGGCATGACCCCTATAAATAAGTGTGGAAAGGGCATCCACCATTTCGCCGTTTAAAAGAATATCAAGCCTCACAAGATCAGCCTTCTGATAACTTGTATAATAATAATCAAACGAGGCATACCCTTTGGATATGCTCTTTAACTTATCGTAGAAATCGAAAACAATTTCTGCAAGAGGCATCTCAAAAGTCAGTTCAACCCTGTCGCGGGTGAGATAGACCTGGTTTTTCAGAACTCCTCTTTTATCAATGCATAGGTTCATAATGGAGCCAACATATTCGGATAATGTGATGACCTGAGCAATAATATATGGTTCCTCAATACGATCCAGATGATTTACCGGAGGCAAGCCCGATGGGTTATGAACGTCTATTTCTTCACCCTTTGTTGTATAAGCCTTAAATGAAACGTTTGGCACAGTTGTAATGACGTCCATATCAAACTCCCTGTCGAGACGTTCCTGTATAATCTCCATGTGAAGCAATCCAAGGAAACCACATCTGAAACCAAATCCCAGTGCGGCCGATGATTCAGGGATGAATGAGAGTGATGCATCGTTCAGCTGTAACTTTTCGATAGAGATTCTCAGATCCTCATAATCATCTGCATCGACCGGGTAAATTCCGGCAAACACCATTGGTTTGACATCCTCAAATCCGGATATAGCCTTATCGCAGGGATTTTTTACGTGAGTAATTGTATCTCCGACCCTGACTTCAGCCGAAACTTTCACACCTGTAATAATATAGCCTACATCGCCCACTTGCATTATATCGCGTGGGTCTTGCTTTAGTTTTAAAACCCCTATCTCTTCTGCATTGTATTCGTGATCAGTACTAACAAATTTGACCTTGTCTCCTTTTCGGATTGTCCCGTTCACAATTTTGATATACGCTATGATGCCTCTGAAAGAATTGAAGATCGAATCAAAGATGAGGGCTTGTAATGGTGCCTCAGGCCTGCCTTCAGGAGGTGGAATCCGGGTTACTATTTCGCGAAGGATTTCTTCAACTCCCATCCCTGTTTTAGCGCTTGCCTCGATGATGTCTTCCCGTTTGCAGCCAACGAGATCAACAATCTGATCCTTAACCTCTTCAGGCATTGCACTGGGCATATCCATTTTGTTGAGTACAGGAATAATCTCAAGATTATGGTCTATTGCCATGTAGAGATTGGAAATAGTCTGCGCCTGTATTCCCTGGGTTGCATCAATTACGAGCAATGCTCCTTCGCAGGCAGCAATCGAACGTGATACTTCATAAGAGAAATCAACATGCCCCGGAGTATCAATAAGATTAAGGATATATTTATTACTGTCATGAAAATATTCCATCTGAATTGCATGGCTCTTTATTGTAATACCCCGCTCTCGTTCAAGGTCCATGTCGTCGAGAATCTGTGCCTGGTAATCCCTTTCGGTTATTGTATTTGTCTTCTCCAGTAACCGGTCTGCCAGGGTACTCTTACCATGATCAATATGAGCTATAATACAGAAATTCCGGATATTCTTCATCAAACAAGCTTGCTTTAAATCAGGTGCAAATATATAAAAATATACACATATGTAAGGTCCATAAATACGTAGAGACAGGTCTGAAACCTGTCTCTACAAATATATATATGATAAAATGTAAATCTTACATCATTCCTGGCATACCGCCACCCATCCCCTGTGGTGGACCTGCCGGAGCATCTTCTTTTACATCAACAATTACAGCTTCTGTGGTAAGGAACATACCTGCAACTGAGGCAGCATTTTCCAGAGCTACGCGGACAACTTTAACAGGATCAATTACACCTGATGCATAAAGTTTTTCATATTTGTCAGTCTGGGCATTGTAACCATAGTCACCTTTACCAGATTTAACATTCTGAGCAACAACAGCTCCTTCTTTACCTGCATTAACTGCGATCTGACGCAAAGGTTCTTCAATTGCACGCTTGATAATTTCGATACCTGTTGTCTGATCTTCATTTTCACCTTTCAGTCCTTCCAGGACACTTATTGCACGCAAATATGCGACACCGCCACCCGGAACAATACCTTCTTCAATTGCAGCACGTGTTGCATGAAGTGAATCATCAACGCGGTCTTTCTTTTCTTTCATTTCAACTTCTGAAGATGCTCCGATATAAAGAACAGCTACACCCCCGGCAAGTTTAGCAAGGCGTTCCTGTAGTTTTTCCTTATCATAATCAGATGTAGTTGTTGTCATCTGTTGTTTGATCTGAGCAATGCGGGCTTTGATCATTGCCTTGTCGCCTGCACCATTTACTATAGTGGTATTTTCCTTATTTACAGTAACTTTTTCTGCGGTACCAAGCATGTCAAGAGTTGTATTTTCAAGTTTCAGTCCTTTTTCTTCTGAAATAACTGTACCACCAGTCAGAATGGCGATATCTTCAAGCATCTCTTTCCTTCTATCGCCAAATCCGGGAGCTTTAACAGCGCATACTTTCAAAGAACCTCGCAAACGGTTAACAACAAGAGTTGCAAGAGCTTCACCTTCAACATCTTCCGAAATAATTACCAATGGACGTCCGGTTTGAGCTGTTGCTTCAAGAACAGGAAGCATGTCCTTCATAGTGGAAACTTTCTTGTCATAGATAAGTATATATGGATTTTCAAGATCGGCTTCCATCTTCTCAGCATTGGTTACAAAATATGCTGAAATATATCCGCGGTCGAACTGCATACCTTCAACAACTTCAACTGAGGTTGTGGTTCCTTTTGATTCTTCAACTGTTATGACTCCCTCTTTATGAACCTTACCCATAGCTTCGGCGATGAGTTTGCCTATCTCCTCATCATCATTGGCAGCAACTCTTGCAACCTGTTCAATTTTACTAAGGTCGTCACCGATTACTTTCGCCTGTGATTTAAGATGTGCTATAACTTTTTCAACTGCTTTATCGATACCTCTTTTAATATCCATAGGATTTGCACCTGCTGTAATATTTTTCAGGCCGACATTAATAATTGACTGAGCAAGCACTGTGGCTGTGGTAGTTCCGTCACCGGCTATATCGCCTGTTTTTGATGCTACCTCTTTAACCATCTGGGCACCCATGTTTTTATAGGGGTCAGCAAGTTCAATGTCTTTAGCAACGGTTACTCCATCTTTTGTGACCTGGGGAGCACCATATTTTTTCTCAAGTACCACATGACGCCCTTTTGGTCCAAGTGTTACTTTAACTGCATCAGCAAGCTGATCAACGCCTTCTTTAAGAAGAGCACGTGCATCAATATTGAATTTAATCTCTTTTGCCATATCATTATGATTTTAAAAAGTTTGTTGAAATTAAGCTATAAAAAGGATATCTGTCTGTGAAACAAGAAGATAATCTTCACCATCAATTGTCAGTTCCTGTCCAGCATATTTACCATAAAGAACAACATCACCTTTTTTTACTTCCATCTCTTCGTCTTTCTTTGCAGCTCCGACAAGAATTACTTTACCCTGCCGGGGTTTTTCTTTTGCAGAATCAGGGATAATTATTCCACTTGCAGTTTTTTCTTCAGCTTCATTAGGTTTCACAAGAACCTTTCCTGCCAAAATTTTTCCTTTTAATTGTGCCATTTTATCTAGTTTTAAAGTTAAACATCATTTTCCGACTTCCTATTTGATCATAATCCATGCCAAATCGAAATAAATGTCATTTTGTGTAATATCAAAAAAGAAAAGTGTCAGTATGTGACAAACTGACACTGTTATAATCTATTTCTTAAAGGCAGGCTATTTTACCGGTTTAGCCGGAGCGCTTTGTGGAGTAGTAGAAGATGCCGGAGGAACAGCTGTCGGCAGAGTTGGAATTGCATTCGGATCAACTGTGTTTTTTATCTGCTCTTCAATTCTTGAACGACCTGAAACTGTACCACGAGGTATGGAGGCTGTTGCAACTACACAAAGGATAAGTATGGCCGCAGCAAGTGTCCATGTTGACTTCTCAAGAAAATCTGCAGTCTTACGGATGCCCATTGATTGACCTGCCGATGTAAAATTAGCAGCAAGCCCTCCTCCTTTCGAATTCTGCACCAGTACAATCAATATCTGTAAAATGCATGCAATTATTATTAATACCGAAACAAAAATATAAATTCCCATTAGTTCACTTTTTTATATATTCTTTAACTTTTTCAATTTGAGACGCAAAGTAACTGCTTTTTTCCGGAAATTTCAAACTTAATTTTTCATAAATATCCATTGCCTTTGTGTAATACCCCTGGCTTAAATAGATTTTGGCCAGTGTTTCTGTAACCAAACCTCCATCTTCTTCAATAAAAGGTTTGGAGATGTCATCATTTGATACATATGATTTGTCCTTCTGGGGCTCAATTCTGGGATTGGTAATTATGAATCTATCTATAAGTTCAGACTGTTTAAGTTTATTTTTGCTTCTCTCCTCCTGATCGGCATCTTCAGGTTTAGCATCATCATCAGAAGAGATGTTTATTCTATCTTCATCAAGATCAAGCTCCAGAAGATCAGAATGCTCAGGAACTGAGAATCCGGGATCCATAAAGAATACCTTTTCATCTGAAAGAGAGTTTTCTTCATCAGGAAGAAATATTACTCCTGCAGTTTCAATATTATCCGGCTCGGCAGCAATCATTACAGAATGGATCGCAGTCTGACTTGGACCATCAGGTATTTCACTTAATCTGCTGTCATCTGAGTCTTTTTCAATATCGTTTATCAGAAGGTCGCTGTTCTTTGCCGATTCAATAACAGTTTGCTTTGTATCTGAAACTGATTCCTGTTTTAAATCGTCATCATGTTTGATATAGGGTTTGTCCGTATTAGAAGCATTCCCCGATTTAAGAAGCCAGTATAATACTTCCCTGTCTCCAACATGAATTGCAGAAGACCTGAGCTGATTTTCGAATTTAACATCCGCATTGCTGTATAAACCCTTTAAAAGCAGCAAATGGGCACTCTGGAAATAAGGAAAAATATCAATCAGTTCATAAACCTCGCCTATCATCTGCCGGTTAAACGGGACAGAATCCCCAATCATATTTAAAAAGTCGCTTCTGTTCATTCCTGTTACCAGTTAACAAAGGCCTGATTGAAAATATCTTCAACAAGCTGATCTACTATCTTAGCAGAAAGATCTGCCTCTACCGCACTGAGATCCAGGTTACTGTTATAGTCTTCATATCTGGAAAAGGTCTGTTCGAAACTCAGGTTCGGATCAACAGCATTTGTGAATTTAATTTTCACCGAAATTGTAAACCTGTTCGTCGCAGCCAGCGCATCAGCGCCTACAGTCAGTGGTTTGGTATTGTAGTCTGTTATTTCTCCTTCAAAATTTGCATCACCTATTGAAGTAGTATATTTGAGACTCGTCTGAGCCTTGCATTTGTCAATTAGAGCATCGGTCAAACTCTGGCTTAGTCCAGGTTGAACAATCGGAGCTCTGTTCTGAAAATACTGTATGCTTAATGTCTTTAGTCCCTGAGTGCTGGCCCCCGAAAATGAATATTTTACCTTGCATCCATAAAAAAGTGCAACTATTCCAATAATTATAATTGCAGAAATTGTACAGGTAGTAAATCTGACATTATTTTTACGATTCAATTCCATATTCTTTTATCTTTCTGTAAAGGGTACGTTCTGAAATCCCAAGTTCGCCTGCCGCCATCTTTCTTTTCCCGTTATACTTTTCGAGAGCCTTTTTAATCATTTCAACCTCTTTATCGGCCAGTGAAAGCGATTCTTCAATTATCTCTTCAGTATCCTGTATATTGTTCATGGTCTTATGTGATGGGAAATCAACTGATGGAGCCTCCGATTCATTATGGTTATCGGGTTCTTCCTTAGCCTCCCTGAAAAGATTTTTAATTGCTCTTGAATTGGTCTCCTGAAAAGTTACGTCAATTTCTCCACGTCTGATGAGATCAAAAACAAGTTTCTTAAGGTCATTCATATCACTCTTCATCTCGAAAAGAATTTTATACAAAATCTCTCTTTCTGAAGAGAATGATTTGTCTTCGTCTTTTCTTATAAGAGCAGGAAGCTTAATGCCACCATAGTCCGGTAGGTAATTGCGAAGGTTGACCGCAACAATTTCTCTTTCATTTTCTATTATTGAGATCTGCTCTGTTATATTTTTTAGCTGTCGTACATTCCCCGGCCACGAATAATTAAGAAGAACGTTTTTAGCTTCGGAATCGAGTCTGATTGCTGGCATTCTGTATTTTTCAGCAAAATCGACTGCAAACTTTCTAAAGAGCAGAAAAATATCTTCGCCTCTATCTCTTAGGGCTGGCATCTTTATGGGGACAGTATTAAGCCTGTAAAAAAGATCCTCCCTGAATTTACCATTGTCAATGGCTCTTGGCACTTCAACATTACTGGCAGCAATAACCCTCACATTAGTCTTCTGAACCTTTGATGATCCAACGCGTATAAACTCACCGGTCTCCAGAACTCTGAGCAGCCGAACCTGAGTAGACAATGGCAGCTCTGCCACCTCATCCAGAAAAATTGTTCCTCCGTCTGCAACTTCAAAATAACCTTTTCGGCTATCAGAAGCCCCTGTAAATGAACCTTTTTCATGACCAAAGAGCTCGGAATCAATCGTACCTTCGGGTATTGCACCACAGTTCACTGCAATATACTGCCCGTGTTTCCTGGCACTGTAACTGTGAATTACCTGTGGAAAAATCTCTTTCCCGGTCCCACTCTCTCCCGTAATAAGCACCGAAAGATCAGTCGGGGCTACCTGTACAGCAATATCTATTGCTCTGTTCAGACCTTCATAGTTGCCTATAATTCCAAATCTTTGTTTAATATTTTGCAGATCTTTCATTTCCGTTTTTACAATGGTGCGAATTTAACGTTTTTTTAAAACATTGGGAAATGCATTATTCGTAAATTCGCAATATGAAAAAAGAACAGCTTCTGCAATTTGCTGGAATTATACCTGCCAGGTACGCATCTTCACGGTTTCCGGGCAAACCGCTGGTACTTATTGGTAACAAGCCGATGATCCAAAGAGTTTACGACCAGGCCAGTAAAACACTCGATTTGGTTTGGATTGCCACAGACGACGAAAGAATTTACGATGCAGTTTTAGATTTTGGAGGAAAGGCCATAATGACCTCTTCGGATCACCAGAGCGGGACGGATCGCTGCGCTGAAGCAGTAATAAAGATATATTGTGAAACAGGTAAAAAAATCGATATTGTGATCAACATTCAGGGTGATGAACCATTTATCAAACCTGAGCAGATCGATCTGCTCAAAAACTGTTTCCTTGACAAAACCGTTGAACTAGCGACACTTGTAAGAAAAGTTGAACCCGGGGAAGATATCTTCAACCCTAACCAGCCAAAAGTTATTCTCGATTCAAAGAGGAATGCTATTTATTTCAGCCGGACTGCAATACCATATATCAGAGACGCTGAAAAGAGGGATTGGTCAAAGAACCATGTATTTTATAAACATCTCGGACTTTATGCTTACAGGAGTGAAACATTGAAAAAGATTACTTTATTACCACGAAGCCTTCTTGAGATTTCGGAATCGCTTGAACAAAACAGATGGATAGAAAATGGGTACCGGATAAGAACAGCAATAACTGAATGGGAGAGCATTGGGATTGATACTCCTGATGATCTTGAGAAGGCAAATTTGCTTTTAAAGCACTTTTTTTAAAAAAAAATCAACTTTAGCACAATATTTGATAGATATACTCAAAATATAATTTATGAAGAAAAGTTTACCCTTTATCTTCTTATTAATTTTTACTTTAAACCTTCAGGGGCAGAAGGATTCTGTTAATATTGCCGGAGCTCTTGCTCAAAAAGACTATTCAAGGGAAGCTAATAATATAAGTGTCAGTATATATCCTGTACCTGTAAGGGATAATAGTTTTACCATTAAAACTGAGAAGGATATTTCATTTATAAAGATTACAAATATCATCGGTCAGGATGTTTTCAGACTCCAATATAATGATCCACAGCAATTAATAAAGGTCTTTCTCGATAGTCCCAAGCGGGGAATGTATCTTGTTACCATTATCTTCAGTGATGGAATCAGGGTTGTAAAAAAAATAATGGTAGAACAATCTGAATAAAATAATATTTATTATTTTCGTCCTTTAGTGGAAATTTAAGGGGAATTATTCCGCAGATCATAACATTTTTTTGAGATTCTTATTCAAAGTTGAATAAACAATCCTCTTTCACGATTGTTTATTTCATCGGTGGGGTTGATCAATTGTATAATTTATTATATATATATTTCTATGGAAGACGGGGTAAACGTATTTTCAATAAAAGATCTCGAAAATTTCTCTGGTATTAAAGCCCATACAATAAGAATCTGGGAGAAGAGGTACAAGATACTTGAACCCGATAGAACTGACTCAAATATAAGAACTTATAGCGAATCAGAACTTAAGAAGATTCTTAATGTTGCATATCTTAACCGGAATGGCCTCAAAATATCTAAAATTGCCAAGCTGGACGATGATGAACTTACCCAGCAGGTAATGACAGTCAGCAGTAAACATGATGACCTGGATCAGAATTTTCAGCCGGGTAAAATTCTTATGTCAGCCATCAGATTTAATGAGTCTTTATTTAAAGAGGCACTTTCACCGTTTATTAAACACCAGGGTATTGAAAATGCTTATACTCATTTTCTTTATCCTCTGCTCGAAAAGGCCAGAATTCTCTGGCAAACCGGCAGTCTCTCCAGAGCTCAGGAGCAATTCGTCAGAAATACTATCAAACAGATAATTATTCTTGAAGATAACCTGCTTAAAGTGACCCCTGGCAAATCAAAACCCGCTGTTGCAATGATTAATACATCTGATAATCTTACTGATAACAACTTTCTCTTTTATAAATTCGCTCTGAAAAAACGAGGCTTTGATGTGATCTTTACCGGAGGCATTCTTCCGGCATCTGAAGTAATAGAGATACATAAAATAAAACCTTTTGAATTTCTTGTGGTAAATTCAAGTGCATTTGATTTTGCTGAAAAGAAAATAGGTTATTTCAACAGTATAGGAAAATCGTTAATGATAAAAAAGATTATCCTTACTGATTCTCCGGAAGAATTTGCAACAAAAAAATCTTATGATAAGTTGTTGATAACCAAAGATCCAGCCAGTTTTATAAGTGCAATCGAATCTCTCGTCTAGCTTATTCAATTCGGGAATGAAAAAGAAACCAACAGATCATATATCTGATATTTAACTAATTACATTTTTCTCATTTTGAGAAAATGCTCCTCTTCCATGGAAAGATCGATAGTTGGGATTTTTGCTTTTAAATCAGAAATCTGTTTTAAGATACGTTCAGCAAAATTCTTTCTCTTTATTTCAGATTCAGTATTAAACCTATGGTTAAAAGCCTTTGTAATTTTTACTGCTTCCTTCCACGTATTCAAAGTAAGAGAATCGAGATAACATCCCGAAAATGCTTCCCAAATATAATTTACTGCAGAACCTGACGGATGCAGCATATCGTCATTATAGAATCTGTAATCACGTAAATCATCCATTACCAGTTCATAAGCAGGGAAGTATTTCAAAGCAATATTATGTTGAAGCAACTCCTCAACCGCCACAAAGAGGACTGATTTACTTACCTGGTTACCATGAGCTCCATCTTTCCAATGTCTTACAGGGCTTATTGTGAAAACTATCTGTAATTGTGGAAACAGCAAGCGAAGCTTTTCAATTTGTTCCGTCCATATAGTCACTATCTCATCCACAGTCAGCATTTTAGACTCAAACTGCTCAGATGGAATTTTATGACAATTTGAAACGATCAGACCTGATTTCTTCAACTGGTAAACTCTTGCTGTACCCAGCGTAACAAACAAAAACCGGGCGTGCTTTAAAAAGTCAAATGCTTCTTTCGATCTTCTGTTTATCTTTTCAAGAACAATAGAGGGATCGTTGGATGAAAAATCAGTATAGTGATAGAAACTAAGCCAGGTACCATCATAAAAATAAAGATCCTCGATAGCAAATTCCTTACCGCTCGTAATGGTATTGAGAGTATTACAAACCGATACCGGATTGAATACGGCTCCTGCAGGATTAATCATTACCTTCATATGACCCATTTCCATTTGAGAGCCCATTGAGGAGGCGAAGCATGAACCAATAAACATCACCCGATCATTATAGGAGATTTTTTCCAGGGATTGTTCAATTGGAAATGTGGTTCTTAGTTCCATACTGTGATTGCGGATTACGGATTTTGCCTCTTAATCCAGTCTATAATATATTTAAATACTTCTTCTTTGAATTTTTCATTATGTAATTCATGGTATCCTCCATTCCATACTTTCAACTCGACCATATTCGATTTTTCTGCAAATTCCCGGCTGCCTTCAGGGGAACAAATCATATCATCACTCCCATGCATCAGCAGAGTTGGAATTTTCAGATCCGAAGCATGGGCAAGAGAATATTTTGCAGCGGTCATTGCACTGGCAAAGAGACTTACAGATATTTTTCCATGAACAAGGGGATCGTTACCATATTTTTCTACAACGGTCTCATCGTGAGATATATGATTTATATTAAGCCCTGATGGCTGGATTAGTCCCGGAATAAGGTTTTTCATTATAGATGCAATAATAACTTTGCTCTTTGGTGGTTCGAAAGAGAGACGCAGCCATGGAGAAGTAACTATTGCACCCTTCACCTTAGGTTTTTTCCTCAACAGGTAATCAAGCACTATACCTCCGCCAAGACTATGGCCATAGATGTAAACAGGGCAGCCGGGGAATGTCTGTTTACAGCTTTTTAAGAGAATATTAATCATCTCATCAGTAAGAGCATAACTTTTTATATTACCTCTTCTGCCTTGTGAATGTCCATGACCGGGGAGATCAACACCGAGAAAACCGAAACCCTCTTTTTTAAATAATTCGGCCCAGTATAAATATCGTTGCATGTGTTCTCCAAGTCCATGAACCAATATCACAACAGCTTTGGTATTTTCACCCGGACTCTGAATTATCCCGTTTAATATCTGTCCGTTGCTCAGCTTGATATTAAAATCCATAACATTTTTCTTTAAAAGTACGAAAGTTGATCAAATAATCTATATGTCAAAAAGCTGAATTTTAATCTCTCCTTATTTTGGTTAAAAACCTGCTTAAAATGGCTCTTTATAATGGGAAAGTCATGAAATGATTAGTTTTTAACCAATAACAATGGCCATAAAATAATAATAGAAATCAGGTAAAAACGAGAAAAACTCAAAATGTAATTTATATGATATTTAGATTACTTAAAACAATTTGATGTTATACTACTGTTTATCATGCTAATACAATATTTTATTGTTTATAAAACGAATAGAATATAACGATTTAAAGATATTAAGATTTGCATATCTTTATTTATTTGTATAAATTTGTTTCAACAATAAAACTGAGAGCTATGACACAGTATGAATTTAACAATAGTCTGATAGAAATGAAGACAAATCTTCAGAGATTTGCAATGAGTCTCACCTCTGATCGTGATAGTGCTCTGGATCTTGTTCAGGATACGTACCTTAAAGCTATAACTTATAAGGACAAATTTGTCGATTACACAAACCTCAAGGCCTGGGTCTTCACTATAATGAAAAACACTTTTATTAACAACTACAGGAGAAATGTAAAAGAGAATACCATTATTGACGGAACGCAGGATCTTTATTACATAAACCAGCCACACGATAAAGGTTTCATTTCACCCGAGTCGAAATATGCGGAAGATGAAATTGAAAAAGCAATTGATTCCTTAAATGATGAATTCAGGATCCCATTCAGGATGCATATAGAAGGATACAAGTATAAAGAGATTGCTGATGAACTTGAATTGAAAATCGGAACAGTGAAAAGCAGAATATTCTTCACACGTCAGAAATTAATGTTGATGCTAAAAGATTACTCAAAATAATATTAAATGCATGTAGTTTAGTTAGTTAGGTTAATTAGGGTTAAAAAAAGACTGAGCTATTCAGTCTTTTTTTATTATCTTCATTATCACACCAGAGAGTACAAATACAATAAAAATACCTGAAACAACCCATGCCCAGGCATTTGGTATTTTCGACTCAGCCCACATTTCATAGGGTTCAGTCATAAAAAAGTCTGACTTTACAGGCCAGAGCAAAACATGGCTGCTGTCTATAAAACCATTAGTGCCAATAAGTTTTCCCGGCATTACTATCCTGAGAGAATAATCTTTGAAATCCACAAGAAAGTATTTAGTAACAGATCCGAGCGCTGAATCTGCTTCTGCTTTAAAATTTACAGCATTTTCTTCACCAATCAGTTCTTTCAGGATAATTCCGTTTTGCCATAAACTATCAAATTTAGCATTGTTTGATTCAACAACCTGAATAAATTCATCTTGTCTGGCTTTTAAAGATTCTCGTGTCATGTCTTTACCTACTCTCCCCGCAGTAAGATCAGAAAATTTCCCAATCCACTCTGAAACAATGTTTTTTGTGGTCCAGAGATCAGTTTTATGTTTGATTGAATCCGCAAGAGCCCTGAATTTAAGACTATCCGGACCTGTTTCTTTATCGTGTTTCAGACTTTCAGGAGAATAAAAATAGAGGAGTTCTTCACTATTAAGGAAATCTTTGACAGGATAACCATAAGACAACTGTTTGTCTATTCTTTCAGAGAAGCGGAATTCTGTATTAAACCATTTGAACCTTTTGTTAAATCCGGCTTGTCTTGGAACATTTTTGTTAGCACTGGAGTCTTTTTTATATGCCAGGTTTAACTCATCAACATTTTTAAATTGTTTCACTGCTGTTCTAATCCAGATCGAATCTCCTTTTTTGTCAACATCGACCGAGTCTCTGACGATCCAGGTACTGTCAAGCGGAACCTGGATTTCTGAAACTTTAAATCTTTTATTGACATCGCCTTCAATACTTTTCATCTGAATCTTTCGTGTCACAGATCCGTCAGTGTGCACGATATTAGTCACAACAGTCTCAGGCTCATTGCATGACACAATGAGGATCAGAAACAACGACACTATCAGTTTAATTGATCTTCTATTCATTGGTTCAGAGATTTAAATTGTTATTGTTATTTTCGATAAGCTTTTTGTGAACTAATTTTTTAAGCTCCGGATCTCCTTCGATCAGATTTTCAAGATCCTTATACTTTATCTGTAACTCTTTCACCGATTCCAGGAGCTCATTCATCTGGCTTTCCGATATTGTTATTGTTTTTGAAGGGAATCTCTTGCCGGAATTCCTGTATACCATTAATAGTTTCGCTATTTCATCTGAGTGAGTAAATAAATTTTCTTTATCAGTAACAACAGTCTGTCTGCTAATTGCATCAATCCGTTTCAGAATAATCGCCTGCTGATAAATAAAAATCAAGACCAAAGCTGCTGAAGCTGCGATGAGAGTTCTCCTCACCCATCCGATATAAACCCAACTGAACAGGAAATCAAGTACCCCGGAAAGCCTCAATCCGGAACTATTAACTTTTGAAATCCTTTTAATTACTTCTCTTTCAATATCATCCGTCGAATCTAACACAGGTTTTGATTTCCTTAGAAGATTCAGAACTTCATTATATTTTTCACTTTCCGGTTTCATAGCTACAAATATTTTTCAACCTTTTCAGAAATACTTTTACGTGCATGATAAAGGTTAGCTTTAACAGCCGATTTACTTATCCCGGTAATTTCAGATATTTCGTCATTCGACATTCCTTCAAGATCTGACAAAACAAAAACTGCTTTTTGTTTTGTACTCAGCCTTTCTGTTAGAATAGATATGATCCTCGCGGTTTCATCATTCTCAAGAGCTGGGGACGGTCCCTCTGAAATCCTGTTCGAAATTAGTCCCCATGTCTGTTCATCTGCCACAGATTCCGGATTTCTTTTCCTCTTTCTCATTTCGTCGTAACATTTGTTAACCACAATTCTGTATATCCAGGTTTTATAAACTTCTGCTGTTTTGATCTTTTTAAGTTTCTGCCAAATAGTTACCATTGTTTCCTGAACGACATCCTTAGCCTGATCCTCGTTACCGAGCATCCTGAAAGCCACCGAATATGCAAAAGGGGAGGTTAACTCAACAAGTTTCCTGAAATTATTAAAATTCCCTCCCCTGCACTCTTCTATTAGTTGTAGATCTATCAAAATACTTGTTGAGTTATATTATTAAGACGCTATTTTTACAGCAAGGTAAAAAACATATAGTAATTTTATGTTGAAACAAGTAAAAAGCCCTTTGTGAACCTTAGAGATAACCTATGTGTTCCTTTGTGGTAAATGTTTTTTTAAACACATAGGACTCGACTATTATAATCCCGGCTTATCTACCTGGCAAAACACATTTTTGTGTGAGTTTGATGGCCCCCGTGAAAAAAGGGAGATTGTTGTCACAATTATAGAGGACAGGTAAAGAAGAATCAGCTCACCGATAGTGATGCATAGGCTGCATCTAGGTTATCCATAAACCTGCAATAAGATCTTCTTCCGATAGTTGATCTTTTAAAAAGTCTTTTAAAATCTTTCCTCGAAAGGTTTTTCCAGTCTTCGGCTTTCATTAGCCGGACTTCATCAGGAAGTTCAAATTCAGCGGTTTTATGGTGTTTCGCACTTTTATTCCATGGACATACCTCCTGGCATTTATCACAACCAAAGGCTCTTCCTTCTAATTTCATTACAAGATCTTCCGGTACAGGAACTTTTGATTCAAGAGTCAGGTAAGCCACGCATCTGTTTGTATCAATGGTTCTGTTATTGTTGATTGCCCCGGTTGGACATGAATCAATACATAACGTACAGGTACCACAATTATCATCTTCTGAGGGTTGATCATACTCAAGGTCAATATTAATAATGATGACTCCGAGAAAGAAAAATGACCCGATCTTCCTGTTTATCAGTATTGAATTCTTTCCGGGCCATCCCAACCCTGCTTCTTTTCCCCAGGCTTTCTCAAGGATTGGAGCTGAATCGACAAATGATTTTCCTTCAGCTTCAGGATGAATACTTTTTATAAAGTCAAGAATCTTATCAAGCTTTTCTTTAATTACTTCATGATAATTAACTCCGTAAGCATATCTTGAAATCACCGGTATACCGTTATCTCCCTGCGTTTTCTCTGCGTAATAATTTAATCCGGTAACAATAACTGATTGTGCCCCCGGGAATAGACTACGTGGGTCTATTCTCTTTTCAATATTCTGTCCCAGATAGGTCATATTCGCGTTCATACCCTCGAAGGCCCATTTTGTTAATATGGATTTATGCTCATCGAGCGATCTTGCCCGGGCTATGCCAAATAGATCAAATCCAACTTCAGCAGCATATTCTTTAATAAGTCCGGAAGATGTTTTATCAACTGAAGTTGTCATATCAGGTGAATTTAGAGGAACCCAAGTTCAAGCTTAGCTTCATCACTAAGCATACTCTTGTCCCATGGAGGATTAAAGGTAAGTTTTAAATCGCAATCTTTCACACCTTTTGTACCACCTACCTTATATTTTACTTCCTCAAGGAGGTCATCAGCCATCGGACAATTAGGCGCTGTGAGGGTCATTGTGATATGAGCAATATGCTCCTCGTCAACATTGATCTCATAGATAAGGCCCAGATCATATATATTAACAGGAATTTCGGGATCATAAATGCTCTTCAGCACTGTTCCAATCCTGGTTTCAATTTCCAATTGTTCAGTCGGGTCCATTTTGTTACCTTATTTATTTTTTGCATTAAAAGCCATTGCATACAGCTTCATCTGACGTACCATTGATAGCAATCCGTTTGAACGGGTCGGAGAGAGGTTTTGCCTCAGGCCTATCTTATCAATAAAGTACAAATCGGCAGCTATTATCTCATCCGGCGACCGGCTTGATAATACTTTTATCAGGAGAGCTACAATACCTCGTGTAATAATAGCATCACTGTCGGCAGTGAAAGTAATAAGTTTCCCATCAAACTCAGGATGAAGCCAGACCTTCGACTGACAACCCTCAATAAGAAAATCTTTTACTTTATACTTTGGATCAATAACAGCCAATTCTTTTCCAAGATCAATCAGGAGGCTGTACTTATCCATCCAGTCGTCGAACAGAGAAAACTCCTCAATAATATTATCCTGAACTTCCGTAATAGTCATACAATCAATTTAGGCGAACATGCTTTTCACTTTTTCAATCCCTTCAGCCAGAAGGCCGATCTCCTCTATTGTGTTATAAAAACAGAGTGAAGCCCGTACAGTACCATCGATGCCATAGTAATCCATTACAGGCTGGGCACAGTGAGTTCCGGTTCTGACGGCTATCCCCATTTTATCAAGAATCATACCGATGTCGTACTGGTGTATATCCTTTATATGAAAGGAAATTGTCGAAATCTTCCTGTCGGAGGCGCCAAATATTTTTAAGTCTTTTATGGCTGATAGTCTTCCGGTAGCATATTTCAGAAGTTCTTTTTCCCTTGAGGCTATATCCTCTCTTCCTATTTTTAAAACATAATCCAATGCGCTGGACAGTCCAATTGCGGCAGGATAATTCATTGTACCAGCTTCGAATTTAAAAGGAAGTTCGTTATAGGTCGTTTTTTCAAAAGTAACTTTATCCACCATATCTCCACCTCCCTGAAAAGGAGGCAATTCGGAAAGCCATTTCTCTTTGCCATATAAAACACCTATTCCATTTGGCCCGTAAATCTTATGTCCCGAGAAAACATAGAAATCACTGTCCATAGCTTTTACATCAACTATTCCATGCTGAATTCCCTGAGCCCCATCAATAAGGACCGGTACATTTACAGAATGTGCAGCGTCAATAACTTCCTTCAGAGGAAGAACTGTTCCCAATGCATTCGACGCCTGTGTAACAGATACAAGTCTGGTCTTATTCGAAAGAAGTTTATGATATTCCTCAAGGATTATCTCTCCTTTATCATTTATAGGGATAACACGTAAAACAGCACCTTTCCTCTCACACATCATTTGCCATGGCACAATGTTCGCATGGTGTTCAAGACGGCTGAGTATTATTTCATCACCGGGTTTAATATATCGTTCACCAAAGGAGAAAGCAATTCCATTAATTGAACCGGTTGTACCAGAAGTAAAAACCACCTCCTCTCTTTTGTCAGCATTCAGGAATGACCTGACCTTTTCCCTTGCTCCCTCGTAAGCTTCAGACGACATATCGCTTAAAAAGTGCACTCCCCTGTGAATATTGCCATTGTAGGATTTATATACCTCATCTACTGTATCAATTACACACTGCGGTTTCTGAGTAGTTGCACCATTGTCGAAATAGACAAGTGGCTTTCCATAAACTTTTCTTTTCAGAATTGGAAAATCAGCTCTTATTTCAGCTATGTCTTTCATAGAAATCTTTGGTTATACGCACTTTACCATGCAACTTGCGCACCTTGACAGCTCCCCTTTCAACCGTTGCATTACGAGGTTGTCCATTCTTTCGCGAAGCGGTTCAATCTTTATATTCTGAATCACTTCATGAGCGAACCCAAACATCAGCATAAGTCTGGCTTCACGCTTATTTATTCCACGCGATTGCAGATAAAACAAAGCATCATCATCAAGCTGGCCAATTGTCGCCCCGTGACTACATTTCACATCATCAGCAAAGATCTCAAGCTGTGGCTTGGTATCCATTTTTGCATCGTCAGTAAGAAGAATATTGTTATTCCTCTGGTAAGCGAGAGTGCCCTGGGCATCAGGTCTGACAAGGATACGACCATTGAAGGCTCCTGTTGACATATCATCAAGTACTCCTTTAAACAACTGATTGCTTGTGCAGTGAGGAGAAGCATGGTCAACATTTACAAAATTATCGACATGCTGCCATTTATCAGCTAAAAATAAACCGTATGAATAACTCTCTGCACCCTCACCTCCAAGGTGATGATAAGTACTGTTCCTTATTAATCCGCCATGCAGGGTAATATTATTTGAAGAGGTAACACTGTTTTTCTCCTGATGTATAAATGTGTTTGTGATTTTGCAGGCATTATTATGTTCATTCTGAACTCTTATAATATCAAAATGAGCATTTTCACCCACGTATACTTCAGTAACTGCATTTGTCAGAAACTTCTGCGGCGAAAGTGTATGATCGCAGATAATAATAGAGAAGTTTGAGTTTTTTTCTGCTACTATAAGATTCCTGTGCTGATTGAACATATCATCATCTGACTGAACCAGATTTACAACCTGGACAGGTTTAGCGAGTGTAACACCTTCCGGGATATAAATAAACACTCCGTCGGAAGCCATCGCGGTATTAAGATGTATCAGACCGTCAGTTTCGCTTTTTGCATATTTGCCAAAATGTTTTTCAAATATGTCTGCGAATTTTATCGCAGCCTCGTTAAGGGTACCGATCCACACACCGCTGGGGAGCTGACGAAGTTTTTCATTCAATGTGGGATAAAAACCATTCAGCAGTACTATCCCATGGGCATCAAGATCAGTTACATCACAGCGAAACTCCTCGGCTTTTATAAAATCCGAAGGAACCGGCATAAAATAGCTCTCGTAATCGTGGTCAAAAAAGATGTTTAGATTGGTATATTTATAAGCTTCATTCTTCTTTGTAGGGATTCCCAGTTCACTGAATTTCTCAAAAGCCGGCGCCCTGAAAGAATTGAAAAAAGGAGAGGATATACCGGAAATCTTTTTAATATTATCTTTATAGAGACCCAGGTACTTTTCTGTTATTTCGCTTTTTCCGTTCATGCTGTCACATTATTTTCAACCTCTTTTTTTATCCAGTCATAACCTTTTTCTTCCAGTTCAAGAGCGAGTTCTTTTCCGGCAGTTTTCACAATCCTTCCATCATAAAGGACATGAACCACATCCGGTATAATATAATCAAGAAGTCGTTGGTAGTGAGTTATTACGATGAATGAATTATCCGGACGCTTAAGCTTGTTCACTCCGTTTGCCACAATCCGTAAAGCATCGATATCCAGTCCGGAATCTGTTTCGTCGAGAATAGCAAGTTTTGGCTCGAGCATTGCCATCTGGAAAATCTCATTTTTTTTCTTTTCTCCGCCGGAGAATCCCTCATTCACAGATCTGTTGGCAAGTTTTGAATCGATTTCGACAAGTTCCTTTTTATCACGCATCATTTTTAGAAAATCGGATGCTGAGAGAGGTTCAAGACCTTTATGTTTGCGATGTTCGTTTACAGCTGTTTTCATGAAGTTTACCATGCTCACGCCAGGAATCTCAATAGGATACTGAAACCCCAGGAATATACCCTCTTTTGCCCGGTCCTCAGGAGTCATTTCGAGAAGATTTTTACCATAATAGGTAACCGTACCTTCAGTGACTTCCACAAATTCCCGTCCTGCAAGAACCGCAGCAAGAGTGCTTTTCCCCGAACCGTTTGGTCCCATTATTGCATGTATTTCGCCCGGCTTTACAACAAGACTAATGCCCTTTAAAATACTTTTACCTCCAATTGAGGCTTTTAAATTATTAATAATCAACATGATATTATAAGATTGTGTAAATTATTATTCTATCCTACACTACCTTCAAGGCTTATCTGGAGAAGCTTCTGAGCCTCAACAGCAAATTCCATTGGCAGTTTATTAATTACCTCGTGTGCATATCCATTAACAATGAGTCCAACTGCATCTTCAGTTGAAATGCCCCTCTGATTACAATAAAAAATCTGATCTTCCCCGATTTTGGAGGTTGTTGCCTCATGTTCGACAATAGCGGTTGAGTTATCAACCTCCAGGTAAGGGAAGGTATGAGCTCCGCATTTATCGCCAAGCAACAGGGAATCACATTGTGAATAGTTCCGTGCATTTGTTGCATTCTTCAAAACTTTAACAAGCCCCCTATAGCTGTTCTGACCATGTCCTGCAGAGATTCCTTTGGAAACGATTATGCTTTTTGTGTTTTTCCCGATATGTATCATTTTTGTTCCGGTATCGGCCTGCTGATGATTGTTTGTTACGGCAACCGAATAAAATTCACCGGAAGAATTATCTCCTCTTAAGATACATGAAGGATATTTCCATGTTATAGCTGATCCGGTTTCTATCTGAGTCCAGGATATCTTTGAGCTTTCACCTTTGCACATTCCTCTTTTAGTTACGAAATTGTACACGCCGCCTTTTCCTTCCTTATCTCCGGGATACCAGTTCTGAACGGTGGAATATTTTACTTCAGCATTTTTTTCAGCCACTATCTCAACAATTGCAGCATGAAGTTGATTTTCATCCCTCGATGGTGCTGTGCAGCCTTCAAGATAGCTGACATAACTTTCTTCATCTGCAATAAGAAGGGTTCGCTCAAATTGTCCGGTGTTTGCCGAGTTGATTCTGAAATAGGTTGAAAGTTCCATAGGGCATCTTACCCCTTTTGGAATATAGCAGAATGAACCATCGCTGAAGACGGCTGAATTAAGGGTTGCAAAAAAATTATCGGTATATGGAACAACCGAACCCATATATCTTTTTACAAGGTCGGGATACTCTTTTACGGCATCACTGAATGAACAGAAGATAATTCCCATTTCAGCTAGAGTTTCCTTGAAAGTGGTCTTGACTGACACACTGTCTATTACAGCATCAACTGCCACACCCGCAAGATGTTTTTGCTCTTCGAGCGGAATGCCCAGTTTGTCAAATGTCTTCTTCAGCTCAGGATCAATATCATCAACGCTGTTAAGATTCTTTCTCTCTTTCGGAGCAGCATAGAAAATAATTTCCTGATAATTGATCGGAGCTATCTTAAGGTTCGGCCATGTTGGCATCTTCATTGTCAGCCAATGACGGTACGATTTCAGCCGGAACTCAAGCAACCAATCAGGTTCATTTTTCTTCGAAGAAATAAGTCTGACTACCTCTTCACTTAATCCTTTCGGGATTCTGTCCATCTCAATATCAGAATAGAATCCATATTTGTATTCACCGGTAGTTACATCACTTAATATTTTATCCTGATCTTTTTCCATATTAATAAACTCTCCAGCCTTTTAGCAAGTATCAGATGGGCTGCTTTCAGACATTCCGTTACTTGTATTTAATCTAAATAAACATACAAAAATATAAAAATTAAAGGATTTTTAATAGAATATTTTCAAAAAATGAATATAAAGAAGTTCCAACTAAAAAAGGCAATTGATATTTTCAAGCTGGCAGACTGGGCAAGAGTTTATGGATTTAGTTTTCTTGTCTTACTCAATTCGAAAATGCGTAAATGATGCAACTTTTTATAAAAGTTATATAACCCATTTAAGAGTAGGGTTACTTAATTTAGTTCCCTTAAATTTAGTATTTTATGAAAACAATTATTGTTCCTCTGGATTTCTCGGATGAGTCATTAAATGGTTTGAATCTTGCATTTATGCTGGCCAAAAAAACCGGAGCTGATATACAAATGGTTCATGTAATTGGAAAGAATACCGGCAACTATTATGACCAACGTGAAAAGGAAAATCAATTTGCGAAATCAAAATTTGAAGAAATCCTTCGACAGTACAAGGAGAAGAGTAATTTAAACTACACTTTAAATTACACAATAAAGGAAGGTCAGATATTTAAAGAAATAGCGGACCTGGCAGAAAAGTATGAGGATCCTATCACTGTTCTTTCCACCCATGGAATATCTGGTTTTGAAGAACTTTTCATCGGAGGTAACGCATATAAAATAACCTCGCATTCGAGGAACCCGGTGATCACAGTCAGGAGAAGCAAATTATCTGCAAATATTGATAGAATTGTATTACCGCTTGATGTTACATTTCAGACTCGTGAAAAGGTTCCTTATACTGTGGAATTAGCAAAAATGTTTAATTCAGAAATTCACCTTCTTACCATACAACTCTCAAAATTAAAGAGCATAGAAAAGAAGCTTCATCAATATTCCGACCAGGTTGCTTCTTATATTGAGAGCAAAAGCGTTAAATATGGAATTAAGCATCTTCAGGGGAGCAACCTGACTGATTTAACTCTTGATTATTCCCATTCCGTAAATGCTGATCTTATTTCAATAATGACCGAGCAGGAAAAAAGCATCTCCAATTTGCTGTTAGGCAACTTTGCCCATCAAATGATAAACAAAGCTAATATTCCAGTCTTATCATTTCCCAATTATCAATTGAAGATAACTGCAGAGGATATCTGGACTTTGGGAGCATTTAATTAAGGTAACAAGGTCGCGCTATTTACTCTCCTTATATTCCTTTAATAAAGATTGAAAGATTTCCTTTACTGAGGATATTTTGGTCGCTCTGAAGGCATTTGCTCCGGCAAAAGCATACCCGCTATCGAAATTGCCTTTAAGCGCATTTATGAGAGCAATAATTATACAATAAGGGCTTTTTGAGATATCACATGTCTTAATGCATTTGAACGGACATTTTTTTGGTTGTTTTTTACCTTCCCTGACTTTAGTGATAAAATTGCTCAGAATTGCCCGGCCCGGCATTCCGACCGGACTTTTAATAATCTCAATATCCGAGCTTACTGCGTCAATGTAAGCCTGCTTGAACGCAGGTGAAGCATCGCATTCGTCAGTGGTAACAAAACGGGTTCCCATCTGAACTCCTGAGGCGCCCAGACTGAGAATCTTATGTATGTCTTCCCCGGTATATATGCCTCCAGCAGCTATGAGGGGAATTTTTGTGCCATATTTATCCTCAAATATCTTCAATTCACTTACGATTTCAGGAACAAGCTTTTCAAGAGAATAGTCATTATCGAATATCTGCTCCTCCTTAAATCCCAGATGTCCTCCTGCCTTGGGCCCTTCAACTATAACCGCATCCGGAAGGTAATCGTAATTAGCTTTCCACTTTTCACATATTATTTTGGTAGCCCTGGCTGATGATACAATAGGTATCAATTTAGTAGTACTGTCTTTCTTCAAAAAAGATGGCAGATCAAGAGGAAGGCCTGCGCCGGCTGTAATCAGGTCAACCTTTTCCGAGATAGCTGTTTTGATCATGTCAGTGAAATTGGTCATTGCGACCATTACATTTACGCCAATAACACCCAAAGTTTTTTCACGCGCTTTCCGTATCTCTTCTTTTAGTCCATAAATGCTGGCGGCCAGAAAATCAGAAGAAAAATCTTTGTATAGAAGTCCGAGTCCTGCACTTGAAATAACCCCTACTCCCCCTTCATTAGCCACTGCGGAAGCGAGTCCTGAAAGAGAAATTCCCACTCCCATTCCACCTTGTATAATTGGTACAGCTATTGCAAGGTTACCAATTCTTAATGTCTTCATTTTGATTTTTTTGTATTTCTTCAAAGGTAGGCTAATTAACCAATCTCAAGCTGAAATATAGATATTTAACATAAATTAAGATTCACGGTCGAAACAGTTAAAGAACGTAAAGGCTCAATGTATAAGGTTTTCATGCAGGCGAAACACAATCAGTTTTGAAATGTTCCAATTTCCCGCTGATCTCTCAGATCTTCCTGCCGATAGGTATGTTTTCGCAGATAACTACAATTTTGATTTGCGTAAATCCGCACAATCTGCGGGAAAAATATTTTTTATCCCAGTATTTAAAACTGATGTCACCTTCAGAAGAAACGGATTAACAAAAAACACTTAACTTTAGATGCAAATTATTAAAACAAATATGAAAAGATCAATAATTGTATCTATAGTACTTATCGTGTCGGTTTTGAGGGTAACCGGACAGACTGAGAAAGAGATAAAGGCTGAAATAAAGCATGTTACAGTTTTTCCCGACAGGGCGCAGATTGATCATGAAACATCCGTTTCTCTCTTATCCGGAAAAAGTGTTCTTAAGCTTTCAGGTCTTTCACCTTATATTGATATTCAAAGCATTCAGGTCAAGGGCTATGGTGAATTTACAATTCTTTCGGTAAATCACCAGAATAACTATCTTCAGAATCTTGAAGACTCGCCTGAAGTTAAAAGCATCAGAAGTCAGATTGAGGCACTCCAGCTTAAAATTGAAGATGAGAACTCTTCTATAAATACACTTAAAGAAAAGCAGGCATTTCTTATCGCCAACAGGGCTATTCTGGTTAAGGAAACAACATTCACTATTGAGCAACTAAAAAATGTCATGGATCTTTATACCAGTAACATGGATCAGATTACAATGACAACTTTAAAGAAAGAAAGGCTGATTAAAGATTATAATAAACAAATCCTTGCACTACAGCAACAGTTAACCGATAAACTTGGCATACAACATCTTCCTTCAGGTGAAATTCTGGTATCTGTTGCTTCGGAAAAACAGGTTTCAGGTAAGCTTACCTTCAGTTATGTTGTGTCAAATGCAGGATGGTATCCTTCATATGATATCAGGGTTGATGATATTAAAAATCCTGTGTCAATCTTTTTTAAGGCAAATGTTTTTCAGAATTCAGGTGTCGATTGGAAAGATGTCAAACTGAGTTTTTCAAACGCAACTCCCTGGTTGGCAGGGGATGTTCCGATTCTGAATCCATGGTTTGTAGATTTTTACTATCCTATAACAAGAATGCTGAAAGAGAAGGCAGGCGGCGTAAATATAAACCGCAGTGAACCTGCAGCACTGAATGAAGTTATCGTAGTCCAGAATGACAAAAAAGAGGAAAAAGCTATGGAAAGCGCTCCGGTATCCGTTCAAAAGCAGGTAGGAGAAACAACGATCACTTTCGACATAGCTGTTCCTTATACTATTCCAACCGATGGAAAAGTTCAGACAGTCGAAATCCAGCGTATTTCAGCTCCTTCTGATTACAAATATGTTACAATGCCGAAACTGTCAGCACTTGCTTACCTTACTGCAAATATTACCGATTGGGCAAAATTGAGTCTTCAAACCGGGGAGGCTACTCTCTATTTTGAAAATTCTTTTGTCGGGAAATCAACCCTTAATGTCAACCAGTTAAAAGATACGCTTACAATCTCACTCGGAACAGATAACAGTATACTTGTAAAAAGAGAGAAACGAAAAGATTTCACTAGCAAAAAGATACTCGGAGCAAACAGGACAGACACTTTTTCATTTCTGTTTACCATAAGGAATAATAAGTCTAATCTTGTTAAAATCACCCTGAATGATCAGATCCCTGTTTCATCGAACAGCAGTATAAGTGTTGATCCGGTTGAATTGTCGGGTGGCAAACTTAACCAGCAAACCGGCGAAATAAAATGGGATCTTGAAATAAAACCGCAGGAAATAAAACAGATAGTCTTAACTTATTCTGTTAAGTATCCTAAAGATAAAACCGTAATTCTGGAATGAATAAATAATTATCTGTTATGAATTTTTTAGGAAATCTTATCTGGCTGATATTTGGGGGTTTTATCATAGCAATAGAGTATTTTATAGGAAGTATTATACTGATGATAACCATCGTCGGGATTCCGTTTGGGCTCCAGACTCTAAAAATGGCATCACTCTCATTATGGCCATTTGGACGCGACACCATAGTACAATCAAGAGCTTCCGGTTGTCTCTATATTCTTATGAACATAATATGGCTGCTAACCGGAGGCTTATGGATAGCGATCACTCATGCCATATTCGGAGTTATTCTCTGCATAACAATTATCGGTATTCCATTCGGCTTACAGCATTTTAAGCTTACAGCCGTTGCTTTATCTCCGTTCGGAAGAGATATTGTAAGCAAATGACCAGAATGCCCCCTGTCCCGCTGAAGCGGGACTTCCCCCTAAAGGGGGACTAATTCGGTGAGATTTAGAGGAATTGATTCAAAGACGAGAGTTTACCCCCCTTTAGGGGGGAAGGGGGGCAAACAAAATGCTTTGCGGTTAATGGATTTTAATTTGATTTTAAAATGAACAAATCTGCTGATAAGAAATCTATTGATGAGTTTGGGAAATTTGGTCTTATAAACCATCTCACAAGTAATATTAAAATCTTAAATAAATCAACAATAACAGGTATCGGGGATGATTCTGCAGTTATTGATTCGGGAAAGAATCTAACTCTGGTTTCAACCGATCTGCTTCTTGAAGGTATCCATTTCAATCTGATTTACACTCCTCTAAAACACCTTGGATACAAAGCTGTTGTAAGGGCGATATCAGATATTTATGCCATGAATGGAACGCCGGAACAAGTAATGATTGCTCTTGGTATCAGCTCAAAATTCAATCTTGAACAGGTTGAAGATCTATATGAAGGGATTTCTCTCGCATGCAATAAATATAAGGTAGATCTGGCAGGAGGAGATATCACGAGTTCGATTACCGGAATGACTATCGGTGTTACTGCAGCAGGTACCGTGGAAAAAAATAATCTTGTTAAAAGAAATGGAGCCAGAGCAAATGATCTTATTTGTGTAACCGGCGATTTCGGTGCGTCCTTCATGGGTCTTCAGCTTCTGGAAAGGGAAAGAAAACTCTTTATAAAAGAGAAGGTTACTCAACCCGATCTGGCAGGGTTCGAATATGTTATAGGAAGGCAGTTAAAACCTGAAATTCCAGTCTCAACCTTAACAGAACTTAAAAATGCAGGAATCAGGCCGACATCAATGATAGATGTTACTGACGGATTGGCTTCCGACCTGCTTCATATCTGCAGATTATCAAACACCGGCTGCAGAATTTTCTACAGTAAGGTTCCAATCGATTATGAAACATCAAGGCTGGCGGAAGAATTCAATATCGATCCTATGGTTCCCGCTCTTAACGGAGGTGAGGATTATGAAATGCTTTTCACCATCCCGCTGGAGATGGTTGAGAAAATTAAAATTATAGAGACTGTTAAGGTGATTGGCCACATGACATCCTCAGGTTCAGGATATAAAATTGCAGGGGATGATGGTTCTGAAGTTGAGATCACTGCACAGGGATGGAAAGAGTAAAAAAGTTACTGGCTTACCTGGCCCTGATTATTCCTCTCTCGGATTTTCTGATGAATTCAAGAATATAATCTCTGTCGGGAGATGATTTGAATTCTATTTCAACAAAATCCAATGCCTGTGAAATATTCATCCCTTTCTGATAAATAGCCCTGTATATTTCATGAATCTCATCAATTCGTTCCTTCTCAAATCCCCGCCTGGTAAGTCCAACTGAATTCATTCCCATGAAAGAGAGCGGGTCGCGGTCGGCTTTAATAAATGGCGGTACATCTATCCGCACTTTTGCCCCTCCTCCTATCATTACATGAGCTCCTATATGAGCGAATTGGTGAACCATTGTACCAGCACTGAGAATTGCCCAATCGTCAATGTCAACTTCACCGGCCAGAGCGGTTGAATTACCTATTATTACATTGTTTCCTATAAGACAGTCGTGACCAATGTGGGAATATGCCATTAAGAGGCAATTGTTTCCAATAACCGTCTTTCCTACAGCAGCTGTTCCCCTGTTAACAGTAGCACATTCTCTTACAGTGATGTTATCGCCAAGTTCGGCTGTCGATTCCTCTCCTCTGAACTTAAGATCCTGAGGAATTCCTGAAACAACAGCAGAGGGGAATATTTTACATTTCTTTCCGATTCTGGCGCCATCCAGAATAGTTGCATTTGGTCCAACCCAAGTCCCTTCATCTATTGTAACATTACCCGATATATATGCAAAAGGCTCAACAATAACGTCTTTGGCTATTTTTGCCTCAGGATTTATAAAAGCGAATTTTGAGATCATTAAATTTACTGTTTGTTTTTCACTACCTGGGCAGTCATCTCTCCTTCTAAAACAAGTTTGTTCCCTACAAATGCCTGACCAAACATTGTAGCAATTCCTCTTCGCATAACATCAGCTAATTCCATCTTAAGTATCACAGTATCTCCGGGGATTACTTTTTGTTTGAACTTAAGTTTGTCGATTTTAAGGAAATAAGTTGAATATTTTTCAGGATCTTCAACGGAGCTTAGCACAAGTAATCCTCCTGTCTGAGCAAGGGCTTCAACCAATAATACTCCAGGCATTACAGGTTCGTCAGGAAAATGGCCCTGAAAAAATGATTCATTAAATGTGACATTTTTGATTCCCACAATTGAAGATTCGTCAAGGGCTATTATTTTATCAACAAGTAAAAAAGGGAATCTGTGAGGCAATCGTTTTTTAATATCTTCAATAGTAAAAACCGGGGGTTGTGAAGAATCATAAACAGGAATGTCATGTTTTGAGAGAGCTTTTTTCATCTCCTGACGGATGATTTTCGCCAACCGGGTATTAGCATAATGACCCGGCCTTGTTGCGACAATTTTCCCTTTTATAGGGTGACCAACTAGTGCTAAGTCTCCCATTAAATCTAGGAGTTTATGTCTTGCAGGCTCATTCGGATATCTCAATTCGGTATTATTAAGGATTCCTGCTGTGTGAGTGTTTATCCCGGGTCTTTTAAAGAGTTTCGCAATCCGGTCTATTTCAGCCTGTTCAACTTCTTTTTCAAGGATAACAATTGCATTGTCGAGATCGCCGCCCTTTATTAGTCCCATATTAAAAAGGGGTTCCAGTTCATGAAAAAACACAAAAGTACGGCTTTTGCTTATCTTCTCCTCAAAGTCGACTATCGAGTCAAGAATTGAATACTGGTTACCAAGAATTTTAGAGTTATAATCAATCAGGACATTGACGCTGAAATGATCGTCAGGATAAACAATAAGATCCACTCCATGTTCTTCATCAGAGAAAGTGATCTTTTGTTTTACCACAAAATAATTCCTGTCTTCTTTCTGATCAACTATTCCAGCTTCTTTAATCGCTTCAACAAACTTCCATGCAGAACCTCCCATTATCGGTGCTTCGGGTCCATTTAATTCAATCAGTGCATTATCAACCATCAGGCCGTTAAATGCCGCCATTACATGTTCAATAGTTGATACGGAAGCATTATTCTGTAGCAGGGTTGTTCCCCTCGAAGTATCTGTAACATTTTCTGCAAGTGCATCTATTAATGGCTTTCCGGGAAGGTCCACTCTGCAGAATTTATAACCATGATTTACCGGAGCCGGCTTAAAAGTAATTGTTACATTATTACCTGTATGCAGACCTTTTCCTGTAAGACTTATTTCTTTCGCAAGGGTCCTTTGTTTTTCACTCATCAGTGTTGATATTAATTAAAAATCCGGGTACAAAAAAAACAAAAATATTCCGAACAATCCAGAGAATTGTCCTTTAAGTGAATTCATAACAACCGATTCATTTTCAAATCCAAATCAAAACTACTTCTTTTTCAGAGACTCTATCTCTTTTTCCAGTGAATCAATTTTTACCTTCATATCGGGCAATTTTTTAAAAATCACAGACGATCTAAGAAACTGTTTTACCTCAATTGCAGGGGAACCAATAATAGCTGTATTCTCTTCTTTTACGTCACCCAGGATTCCACCCTGTGCTCCAATTTTTGTTCCATTTGCAATTTTTATATGACCTGCAAGCCCAACCTGTCCTCCAAACATACAATTCTTACCAACTTTTGTCGATCCTGAAATGCCTGTCTGAGCAGCCATAACTGTGTTCTCTCCCACTTCAACATTATGGGCTATCTGTATAAGATTATCAAGCTTTACTCCTTTCCGTATAATTGTCGAACCCATTGTAGCACGATCAATCGTTACGTTAGCTCCGATTTCAACATGGTCTTCTAAAATAACATTACCTAACTGAGGGATCTTCATAAATTCACTCTCCGACTGGGGAGCAAATCCGAATCCATCACTCCCTATAACTGTCCCGGCATGAACAATACAGCCCTCACCAATAATGCAATCGTGATAGATCTTTACACCGGGGTTAATTGTGCAGTTACTCCCGAGTCTGGTATTATCTCCGATATATACATGCGGGTAAACAGAGCATTGGTCGCCAATTATGCAATTCTCACCTATGTATGTATATGGTCCGATATAAACATCAGATCCTATTTTTGCGGTAGCTTCAATAATTGCTGTTGGATGAATTCCTTTCTTTCGTGGCCTGGCCTGGTCAACCAGACGAAGAAGAGAAGCGAATGCATCGTAGGCATTTTCAACTTTGATCAGGGTAGCGCCAATATGACCTGATGGTACAAAGCTTTTATTCACGAGAACGATGGAAGATTTCGTATCATATATATAATGTTCATATTTCGGGTTTGCAAGAAATGATAATGCTCCTGGTTGCCCCTCTTCTATTTTAGCTATTGTATTCACTTTAATATCGGAGTTGCCTACTATCTCACCATTTAAAAAACCAGCTATTGTCAAAGCAGTAAATTCCATAATATTTAAATTTTAATTATCTGAATTCTTTTGGATAACACAAGAAATATTTAGTTATTCTCTCAGAGAGAAAAGCATGGTCAAACATATCTGAAACAGTTGAAATATCCGCTGTTTTTCCACTTTTAAGAAGTATTTTAACTACCGGAGCATCAGGTGTATAAGCAAGGTTTGAAATGCTATTGGTAAAAACATAATATTGTACTAAATCCTGGCTTATATTTAACAGTTTTCGCGCTATGGCATTAAGGTCGCTTACCCTTTCCATAGTGAATGGGTCATTCTGAAGCTCGATCGCAAAAAGGTCTCTCCGCAGCAGTCTGCCCGACAAATCAGAAAGCACCTTATCAGAGTGATCGGCCCAGTATTTTGCCGATACGAGGATGTCCGAATCATCGAGTCTTGTGAAATTTGATGCAACCATTCCAGGGGTAAATTTTCCTTCATCTGTGAGATCGGGATGACCGATATTGTTGTACAGAAAGAAGCGAAGGGCTGGAGTAGTAAATAAATCGTTCCCTTTATTCGCAATCTCTTTTGCTCTCTTAAGAATATTAACAAGCAGACTTTCGGAAGAGATAACTGTCTTATGCATATAAACCTGCCAATACATAAGCCGGCGTGCAATAAGAAACTTTTCGAGTGAATAGATCCCTTTCTCCTCTACAACCAGACTATCGTCAACAACATTAAGCATCCTGATTATTCTGTCTGATCCAACGGATCCCTCAATAACTCCGGTGAAAAAACTATCGCGTCTCAGATAATCCAGTCTGTCCATATCCATCTGACCAGAAATCAGCTCATGAAAGAATTTTCTATTGTAAGTCCCTGTGAAAATTTCAATTGCAAGATCAAGTTTCCCATTATATTTCTCATTCAGCTTCTTCATCAGAAGAAGAGAGAGATCTTCATGTGTAATACCGCTGATTATGGAGTTTTCAAGTGCATGCGAAAAGGGACCATGCCCGGCATCATGAAGGAGAATAGCGATAAGAGTTGCTTCCTCTTCATCCGCTGAAATTGAAACTCCCTTGCTTCGTAATGTAGCAATAGCCAGATTCATCAGATGCAATGCTCCAAGACCATGCTGAAATCTGCTGTGAGTTGCTCCGGGATAAACAAAGCTTGTCAGTCCAAGCTGTTTAATATTACGCAATCTCTGGAACCATGGATGCTCGATGAGGTCAAAGACAAAATCCCCGGGAATGCTTATAAAACCATAAACAGGATCATTGATTATTTTTCGCTTGTTAGTAAGATAAACCACCTGGAAAATTTTAAACTACAAAATTAGGAATTAAGAGCATTTAACTGCAAAGGTTGCAAAGAAATTACGCAAAGGATATTAAGGTTTGGTGCAGGGGGCAAAACATAAAGGGGAGAAGGGTGTTGAGGGTTACTCAAAAGGATTTTCTTTTCTGAAATCTGGTCTGTAATTTACATTGCTATCCATATCCTGTATCCAGCCATTTCTGAAGCCAAGAGATTCCATTGTCTCAACAACCGACTCATACTCTGTCTTATAAAGAGGCCTGTTAAGCACAGGATGTTGTCTTACATACGTTGTGGGATGGTATTGTGACATTAAAGAAAGATGAACACCCGGCGATAATTCTTCGGCAATTGAGTGTAGAACTCTTTTACTCTCTTCAGCATGCCCTGGCAAAACCAGGTGCCTTATCAACAAACCGTTGTCGGCACTTCCATTCTGATCAATTGAAAGGGTTGATCCTTTCTGATAATACATCTCTTTAATTGCTTTCAGTGCTATCTCCGGATAATCAGGGGCCTCCGAGTACTCTGATGCAATATGTTCTGTAATATATTTATAATCCGGAAGATACACATCTATGAGGTCTTCCAGGCTCCGGATGGTTTCAAGCTTATCATATCCATTTGTATTGTAAACAGTTATTGGCTTATAGCCACGTGAATTCAAGCCCTTTATAATTGCCCTCACCTGTGGTACAACATGGGAAGGAGAAACAAATCCAACAGCCGGTATACCTCCCGAAAGAATTTTTATTATCTGATCAAGAATCTCCTCAAGATCATTTCCAACGTTCCTGACAACTGAGTCTTTCCGGCTGATTTCATGATTCTGACAATAAATGCAATGAAGATTGCAGCCGCCAAAAAAGATATTACAAATGCCTTCTTTGCCGCTGATGACAGGCTCTTCTCCCCTGTGGATACACACCAATGCAATATTCAGGCCGGCATCTGTTCCACAGTATCCTGTTCCCGCTTCGAATCTGTTCACTCTGCACTCGCGTGGGCATAAGGTACAATCTTCAAGAATTAACCTCTCATTTTTGTCATATATATCTGTCTGTTTCACAGTGTTCATTGAAATATTTTAATCTGTCACCAATCAGTTTTTAGCTGAATGCAAATATCGAAATGTTTACCGATTTTCAAGCTACGTATTTGAGCCACAAGCCTAATACTTCAATATTAATGACATTTTTTTTTGGTGTTATAATTTAAATATATACCTTTGTCATCGAATTGAGGAGTATTTGAGCTAGGGGACCAGAGTCCCCTATTTTATTCTCAGTTTTTGGAAAATGATAGAAAAACAGAAAATAGAGGGATTGGTTAAGGAGTTCATTAAGGGAACCGGGCTTTTTCTTGTCATTGTTAAAGTAAGCAATGCTAACAGGATTATTGTACTGGCTGATAAAAATGAAGGAATAACAATAGATGAATGTGCAGCAATACACAGGCATATTGAAAACGGACTTGACCGCGATATCGAGGATTTTGAATTACAGGTATCGTCCCCTGGGCTTGACCTGCCTTTTGGAGTTATTGAACAGTACCGGAAGAATGAGGGTAAGAAAGTTGAAGTTTTAGATAATGAAGGATCAAAATTCACGGGAAAACTTAAAAACATCACAGAAGGTGGATTTGAGCTTGAAACTGAAATAAAGACCAAAGGAAGGACAATAGAATTGAAGGATATGTCGTTCAATTTCGAACAAATAAAATCGACAAGAGTTATTTTGACAATTAAATAATAATAAGAGGTTTACACCAGATGGAAAATGTTAATTTAATCGACACTTTTTCGGAATTCAAGGAGCTGAAAAACATAGACCGGCCTACAATGATGAGCGTTCTCGAAGATGTGTTCAGAAGCATGCTCGCAAAAAAATATGGTTCAGCAGATAATTTCGACATTATTGTTAATATCGATAAAGGTGACTTTGAAATATGGAGGAACAGGGTTGTAGTGGAAGACAAAGAACTGACTGATCCCGTAATGCAAATACCTCTTTCAAAGGCTAAAGAAATTGATGAAGATTATGAAGTAGGCGAAGAGGTTTCTGATGAAGTAAAGTTTCTTGACTTTGGCAGAAGAGCAATCTTATCTTTAAGACAAAACCTTACTGCACGTATTCTCGATCTGGAAAAAAACAACATCTATATCAAGTATAAAGACAGGATTGGTGAAATTGTAACCGGAGAGGTTTACCAGGTATGGAAGAGGGAAATCCTTGTTCTTGATGATGATGGGAATGAACTGATTCTGCCCAAAAGCGAACAGATCCCTTCCGATCATTTTCGTAAAGGAGATTCAATAAGAGCTGTTGTGATAAAGGTTGAAATGAGAAACAACACTCCTTTTATTATCCTGAGCCGGACCTCGCCTGTCTTCCTTGAAAGATTATTTGAACTTGAAGTTCCGGAAATATTTGATGGATTGATAACAATCAAAAACATTGTCAGGGTGCCGGGAGAACGCGCCAAAGTGGCTGTTGAATCGTATGATGAGAGAATTGATCCTGTTGGTGCATGTGTTGGAATGAAGGGTTCCAGGATACACGGCATAGTAAGGGAACTCCGAAATGAAAACATAGATGTAATAAATTATACCTCAAATAACCAGTTATTCATACAGAGAGCACTCAGTCCTGCAAAGATTACTTCAATCAAACTTGTTGAGGAAACCAAGCGGGCAGAAATTTATCTGAAACCCAATGAAGTTTCCCTGGCAATTGGTAAAGGCGGTCTGAATATTAAGCTGGCCAGTCAGCTTACAGGTTATGAAATTGATGTTTACAGGGAACCGGGTGGTGAAGATGAAGAAGATGTTAATCTTGAGGAATTTGAAGATGAAATCGAAGATTGGATAATCGAAGAGCTTAAGGCAATAGGTTGTGATACAGCAAGAAGTGTTCTGAATCTTTCAATCAGTGACCTTGTAAAGAGGACTGATCTTGAAGAAGAAACTGTTAAAGAAGTTGTTAACATTTTACGGGCCGAATTTGAATAATAAATAAACATAACTCATCTCGATCAGAGGGTTTTGAAGTTTTAATAAAGGCAAGGCATATTTATGACAGAGGATATTAAGGTTACAAGATTAAGCAAAGCAGCCCGCGAATTCAATGTGGGAATATCCACTATTGTGGAATTCCTTCATAAAAAAGGGTTTGATCTTGATC
>Ga0224522_1000142_pt1 | contig 34741 bp, 32 predicted proteins | sample CFST25metaG_FD_182733 | JGI IMG/M metagenome (GOLD analysis project Ga0224522, IMG submission 182733) | Peat soil microbial communities from Stordalen Mire, Sweden - C.F.S.T25 | ecosystem: Environmental > Terrestrial > Soil > Wetlands > Peat | place: Sweden: Norrbotten County, Stordalen Mire...
TAACTATTTCCTTCCTTTAAGTGATATAGAATTTGAGAATTTACATATCTAAAAATCAAAAATAAGGGTCATTGTTGTAAAAATATTAGTATCCATAAAAATAATTTAAGTATTAATAGTAGTTTATATGGAAATTTAAGTTTTTCAAATATTCTTTAATATATTATTAAAACAAGTGAATAAGCGCTTTATTGAATTGCTAATAAAACCTAAATATTTTATCTTTATTGATTATTTATAAATAAAAATATTAACTTTATTTCGGAGGTTTAAATGAAGATTTTGGTGACCGGAGGTTCCGGTTTTATTGGTACAAATCTTTGTAGTGAGTTGAGAAGCAGGGGGCATAAAGTTTTTGCTGTTGATTTGTACAACAACGAAAGAGATGAATACGAAAGATGTGATGTGAGAAATTTTCGGCAAATTGAACGGGTTTTTGAGAATTACGGACCCTTCGATTATGTCTATCATCTTGCTGCCGAATACGGCAGATGGAACGGCGAAGCTTATTATGAAAATCTGTGGATGACGAATGCAATAGGTACAAAGAATATGATACGGCTTCAGGAAAAATACAAATTCCGGATGATTAATTTTTCTTCTGCCGAAGTTTACGGGGATTATGAAGGTTTCATGACAGAATCTGTTATGAAAGACAATAAAATATGCGATACTTACCAGATGAACGATTATGCCATAACAAAATGGGCAGGGGAATTGATGATTAAAAATTCGATGAAAATGTTTGGTACTGAATCCGTTAGCGTTAGGCCGGTGAATTGCTATGGTCCCCATGAAGAATATACACCTTACAGGGGATTTATTCCTAAGTTCATTTACCACGCATTGCATAATAAGCCTTACGTTGTTTATAAAGGTCACAAAAGGATAATTGACTTTGTTGAAGATACCTGCAAAACATTTGCAAACATTTCGGATAATTTTATACCGGGAGAAGTTTATAATGTAGGCGGTAAAACGGAATGGGAAATGGATATTAAGGAGTATTCCGATTTGATTTTAAAGAAGGTCGGTGTTAATGATTCGCTTGTTACGTATAAAGAATCAGAGGATAACACCACAAAAATAAAGACTATGGATTTTTCAAAAGCAATCAGGGATTTAAAGCATGACCCGAAAGTCAATCCTGAAGAAGGTATAAGGAGAACCGTCGAGTGGATGAAATATTATTACAGGTTAAAATAAATAATCGTAAAGGTAAAAAAATTGAAGAAAATTTTAATAGTTTTTGGAACACGACCCGAAGCCATAAAAATGGCACCTCTTGTCAAGGAATTTGAAAAACATAAAAGAGATTTTAATGTCAGAGTTTGTGTTACCGCTCAGCACAGAAGCATGCTTGACCAGGTCCTGTCAATATTTAAAATCAAGGTGCATTATGATTTGAATATTATGAAGCCGAACCAGGATTTGTACGATATAACCTGTTCCGTATTATTAAAAATGAGGGATATTATTAAAGATTTTAAACCGGATATAGTTTTTGTTCACGGTGATACAACTACAACTTCTGCCACATCTATATCCGCATTTTATGAAAAGATACCCGTAGCACATATCGAAGCAGGATTAAGAACAGGGAATATTTATTCCCCCTGGCCGGAAGAAATGAACAGGAAATTAACAGGGGCAATTGCAAGATATCATTTTTCTCCGACTGCCACATCGATGCAGAACCTTTTAAAAGAAAATGTTCCCAAAAAAAATATTTATGTAACCGGAAACACTGTAATAGATGCGTTATTTATTATTTTAAAAAGACTGAAAAACGACATAAAATTAAATTATCAAATAGAAAGAGAAATTATTGAAAAGGGTTACGACGTAAACAGAAAAAGAAAACTGATACTTGTAACGGGCCACAGGAGAGAAAATTTCGGAGAAGGATTTATAAATATTTGCAAGGCGTTGAAAGAAATCGCATTGAAATACAAGGATTTCGATATACTTTATCCCGTTCATTTAAATCCGAATGTTCAAAAGCCTGTATACGGATTATTATCAAAAATATCGAATATTTTTCTGATAGAGCCGATAGATTATCTGCCATTTGTATATCTGATGAATAAAGCGTACATTATTATTACTGACAGCGGAGGCATTCAGGAAGAAGCCCCGAGTCTCGGTAAGCCGGTTCTGGTAATGAGAAATACTACAGAGAGGCCTGAAGCTGTTACAGCCGGCACAGTTAAACTTGTTGGTACAGACAGGAAAAAAATTGTAAATGAAACATCAAAATTGATTGATAATAAAAAATTATATCTGAAAATGTCCAAAGCTCATAATCCTTACGGGGATGGGAAAGCTTGTCAAAGAATACTGAAATATTTAAAAAAGGAAATAAAATAATGAATACTTATGAAAAACGTGCAGAATGGGTAAGAGACTATTTTAAAAAGGTAAAGCCGGAGCCAAAGTTAATAAGTTATTATAAGGGAAAAAATATTCTTGTAACAGGAGGTGCAGGTGCAATTGGAAGTAATTTGATAATTGCGCTGTCGGATTTAGTCGGAGAAAAAGGTAAAGTTGTTGTTCTCGATAATCTTTCCTCGATAAAGATTAAAAATTCATGGAATATAACCCCGCTTTCAAACATATTATTTGTTGAAGGGGATATCCGCAGTGATGTGGATTTGAAGAGGATTTTTAAGGAAGATATTGACCTAGTGTTCCACCTTGCTGCATTTTTCGCAAATCAGAATTCGGTTGACTATACTGAATTATCGGCTGAAGTAGATGTTATTGGCATGATTCGGCTTCTGGAATATTCAAGACTTGCAAAGATTGAAAGATTTATTTATGCTTCAAGCGGATGTGCAATTTATGGCTCATATGCAAAAATGCCTCTGCAGGAAGATTTCGTTTCTATGCATCTTACAACTCCGTACCAGATTAATAAAATGACAGGTGAGATGTATTGCAATTTCTTTGCGCATCATTATGACATGAAAGCCGTGAACTGCAGGTTCTTTAATTCATACGGACCTGGTGAAGTTCCTGGACAATACAGGAATGTAATCCCGAATTTTATTTACTGGTCGATGAAGGGAAAACCTTTGCCAATCACGGGTACGGGCTCTGAAACAAGGGATTTTACATATGTTCTGGATTTGGTTCAGGGGCTGGTAAAAGCTGGTTATTATAAAGAAGCTGTCGGTGAAAATTTTAATCTTGCAGCGGGGAAAGAAATCAGCATAATTGATATGGCGAATCTCGTAAAGAAAATAACAGGCTCAGGGGCACCATTTCTTTACAAACCAAGAAGAAAATGGGATACAAAACCGCGTCTTTTAGCTTCTATTAAAAAAGCAAAAAAACTTATTGGATATGAACCAATAGTAAAATTTGAAGATGGTTTTATGAAAAATATCGAATGGTTCCAGGATAACTGGGATTTAATCGAAAAACTTGCGGATTTTACTCCCGGAATGAGCAGCGCCGTCAGAAACGGAAAATAATTAAAACTTATTGATAACATTTTTTCTATGAATACTATAATCAGGTTCCTGACACAACATTTTTATCCTGATTCATCCAGTACAGGAAATTTATTAACGGAATTGGCAGTAAAACTTGCAGAGCATGGCTACAAAATTGAAGTATATACATCCCAGCCAATAGATAATATAAAGAAAAAAGCAAATAAATATGAAGAATTTAAAGGCGTCAAAATTCACCGTCTTGCTTCTCTAAGATTGAACAGAAATTTCAGAATTGGAAAAGCTTTTAATCTGGGATACTATTTCTTAAGAATTTTCATAAAAGAACTGTTTTCTTCACACAAAAAAAATAATTATCTTTATTTCATAGTTTCAAACCCTCCTTTCCTTCCGCTTGTAGGCTCTTTACTTACGTACCTGAAAAAAATTGAATTTATACATTTACTATATGATATTGAACCTGAAGAGGCTATATCTGTGGGATATTTATCCGAACAAAGATTATATATAAAATTATGGAAATGGACAAATAAATTTATCTTCAGAAAAGCAGCGCATACAGTTGTATTAAGCGAACAAATGGTAGAGACGGTGAAAGAAAAAATGAGGATTGCAAAAGCGCAATCAGCAAAATTCGATGAGATTACAATTATTGATAACTGGGCAGATGGAGAATATTTAAAACCTGTCAGTTACGGTGAAAATGAATTTATAAAAGAGAATAATCTCTGCGGGAAATTTATTATTAATTATTGCGGCAATCACGGAGCCATGCAGAAATTTGATTCAATAATGACTGTTGCAAATATTTTGAAATCTGATGATTTGGCTTTTGTATTTGTTGGTGACGGATTAAAGAAAAAGAAAATGATTTGTGAAAAGGAATCGAATAAACTTGATAACGTCTATTTTTTCCCTTACCAGAATAAAGAAAAACTTCCTCACGCACAGGCGGCTTCACACCTCTCTATTTTACATCTTGAAAAAGAAATTGAAGGTTACGCATTTCCGAGTAAATTATACTCTATACTTGCTTCAGGAACTCCGGTACTTGCACTATGTCAGCCAAACTCACGGTTAGCTAATATTATAAGGGATGCAAACTGCGGTTATGTCTGTCAGCATGAAAATCCACAAGGCATAATTGATGCAATAAACGATTTAAAAGGTAACGAAGAAAAAATTACATTGTTCGGAAAAAATTCAAGAAAATATTTCGAAGAGCATTATACCCTGGAAAAGGCTTTTGAAAAATACGAGGTTGTATTTAATAGATTTATAAAGAAAGATAATTAATTTTAAATGAAGATTTGTTTTTATGCCCGTTTAAAAGAAGACTGGTATTTTGATTTACTTGATTTTTATTCAAATGATATCAAAATCTTTAAGGAATTAGGACACGAAGTTGTTAAAGTCCATAACTGGAAAATGTTACCCCGTGACTGTGATTTGTATTTCATATGGTGGTGGAGCTCAGGTATTATTCCGATTATAAAAGCGAATAGGCTTTCAAAACCTGTTATTACAATTGGTAATATTCATTATTATGACATGTCAGACCAGGGCTATTTTCAGAGGCCATTTTATATAAAGCAGTTTATTAAATACAGTCTTAAACACTCAGATGTTCAGATTGCAACTGCTAAAATCGAACTGGAGGGTATTAAAAAACTCGGAGCAGTCAATCCAATTCTGATTTATCATGCCATTGATTCCAATAAATACAGTTTTAAACCCAATGAAAACAGGGAAGATTTTTTATTAACTTTAACACAACTTACAAAGCCAAATATTCAGAGAAAAAAAGTAAAAGAGATAATCCTGGCATTTGCAAATGTTTCCCCGTTATTCCCGAAATTAAAATTGTACATTGTGGGAAATAAAAAAGACGATGGATATGCTGATTTACTTGAACTGGTGAAAAATCAAAAGCTGGATAATAAAGTTGAATTTCTTGACAGGGTATCCGATACCGAAAAGATTGATTTGTATCAGAGATGCAGGATTTACATTCAGCCAACCAGTTTTGAAGGCTTTGGTATGGCCATTGCCGAGAGTATGTTATGCGGTGCCCCCGTAATTACAAGCAGAAACGGGGCTGTTCCGGAAGTTTGCGGTGATTCCGCAGTTTATGTCAATCCGGATGATATTAAGGATATTTCCAAAGGTATAGAAAAATTAATGTCAGATGATATATTCAGGAATAATTTAAGTATAAGTGGATACGAAAGAATCAGGGACCTGTTTTCTTATGAAGTTAGAAAGGAAAATATCAGATTACTTTTGGATAAATACATAAATTGAAAAATAGTTCGGTTGTATTTATATATAATATCTTTTCTGAAAATATCAAAAACTCACTAAAATCCTTTAAAATCAGATTAATTCTTCAAAAAAATCATAATAATTAATTGTTTTTGATATTATATCGGATTTCAAATTTCTTGAAATTACCTTTATTTATTACTATTTTTTTATAATCTTATCAGTTTAAGACTATTATGACCAGGAAAAAAGAATTAATATTTCTGATATTCAGCGATTTCTTATTTGTAAATCTGGCGTATAGTGCGTATTATTATTTCAGGATTGAATCTCATTTAATAAAATTCGCAAATCCGACAGAATACCTGACACCCATGCTCGTCATTTTTTTTTATTGGTTTTTATTATTTTCTACCTCCGGATTATATGCTCATTGGTTTGTGCGTTCAAGATTCGATGAATTTATTTCTGTTATTAAAGCGATTTCTTTTGGATGTATAATCCTGTTTTTTGCAATATTCATTGACGATTTTTTAAATGATGCTCCTGTAATTTCAAGATTTTTAATTTTGATTTACTGGTTGGTTTTAGTTGTATTTGTATCCTTTGGGAGGGTTTTCATCCGGGGATTTCAGATGAGACTGTTCAATAAAGGAATCGGGGTCAGAAATGCCGTAATTGTAGGATCCGGTAAAAGTGCAAACGAGCTTTTTGAAATGATAAGAAAATACCCTAAACTTGGTTACAGGTTTATCGGATATATTGGTTTAGAAGGCGAACTTCAAACTGAAAATGAACTGGGAAAGATAACAGATTTAAAAAATATTATATCAAAAGAAAAAATTGAAGTAGTTCTTGTTGCTTCAGCTCAGAAGATAAAAAATCTATTGCTCGATACTTTGAATTATTGTGTAGACGAAAAAGTAGAGGTGAAAATAATGCCTGAAATGTATGAAATTATAAGCGGCATGGCAAAAACCCAGCAGATATACGGGCTTCCGCTTATAGAAGTTAAAACGGAGTTATTGACTTTACCTCAGAGAATTGTAAAGAGAGTTATTGATATTTTTATGTCTTTTTTTATTTTGATTATTATGTCACCGATATTATTGATAACATCGATATTAATTAAACTAACATCGAAGGGACCCGTTTTTTATATTCAGGAAAGAGTCGGTAAGGACGGAAAGAATTTTTATTTGTTTAAATTCCGCTCCATGATTCCCGATGCTGAACTTGATTCCGGACCTGCGTGGGCGGATTTGAATGATCCGAGAGTAACTCCATTCGGCAGATTCCTGAGAAGAACAAGGCTCGATGAAGTTCCGCAGTTTATTAATGTATTGAAGAACGATATGAGTGTTGTGGGACCAAGACCTGAAAGGCCGTTTTTTGTAGATCAGTTAAAAAAAGAAATACCGTATTACTCTAAAAGAATAAGGATTAAACCCGGAATTACGGGTTGGGCACAGGTAAAACATACATATGATTCATCACTGGATGATGTTAAGGAAAAACTGCAATATGATTTTTATTACATAGAGAATATGAGTCTGAATCTGGATTTTAAAATAATTGTGAACACAATAATTGTAGTATTTACGATGAAAGGACATTAATATTGAAAAGAATATTAGTTATAATACCAACTTACAATGAATCCGAAAATATATTGAATTTAATTCCGGAGGTGCTGAAATATACATCTTTGGATTACCAGTGGAATGTTCTCGTAGTTGATGATAATTCTCCCGACGGTACGGCAACAATGGTAGAAAGCCTGAAAAGCGAAAACATCTACTTAATAAAACGTGAGAAAAAATCGGGACTTGGAACGGCATACGTTACGGGATTTAAATTTGCTATCGAAAAATCATTTGATTATGTCTTTGAAATGGATGCGGATTTCTCTCACGACCCGAAGTACCTTCCAATATTTATAGATCTTATTGAACAGGGAAATGACTTAGTTATAGGCTCCAGATATGTAAACGGTGTATCGGTAGTGAATTGGCCTATCAGCAGGCTAATATTAAGCTATTATGCGAATATTTATACAAGGATTGTGACCGGGTTAAAAGTAAAGGATACAACAGCGGGATTTATGTGTTACAGGGTTTCCGTTTTATCGCAGATTGATTTAAACAAAGTAAATTCCAACGGTTATTCATTCCAGATTGAAATGAAATTCAAATTAAGCAGAAAAGGTTTTAAACTTACAGAAACGCCTATACTTTTCATTGATAGAAGAGCGGGTAGCTCAAAAATGTCAAGGAAAGTTGTTTATGAAGCTTATTTCATGGTCTGGAAATTAAAGTTCAAAGCTATATTCGGAAGATTATAATTTTTAATTAAGATTTTATCGCTTTTATAAAATGCAATTCGATATTTTATGTTTGATATTTCCATAGTCATTGTGAATTATAATGTCAGGGACCATATCGATGCCTGTCTGGCCTCCATTTACAAATCAAACAACTATAAATATAAAATAGAAATTTTTGTTGTTGATAATAACTCTATCGACGGAAGCTCGTATTTTATTCGAACCAAATATCCCGAAGTAATTTTAATAGATAACAATCAGAACGTCGGATTTTCCAAAGCCAATAATATCGCGCTTAAAAAAGTTACAGGTAAGTATGTTTTGATATTAAATCCCGATACGATTCTGGAAGAGGGGACTTTTGAAAAACTGATAAAATTTTGTGAAGACAATAAAGATACAGGGGCAATCAGTTCAAAATTAATTCAGGCAAACGGCAAACTTGATATGGCCTGCAAAAGGAGTTTCCCTTCGATTTCAGTAGCAATCCCGAGGATTTTGGGACTATCAAAATTATTTCCTAAAAGTAAATTATTCGGTAAATACAATTTGACCTATCTGAATGAAGATGAAACATACGAAGTTGAAGCTATATGCGGTGCATTCATGTTTATTCCTAAAATCGTTCTCGACAAAACGGGCTTTTTTGATGAAGATTATTTTATGTACGGTGAGGACCTCGATTTGTGTTTCAGGATAAAGAAGAACGGATTCAGAATTTTTTATTACCCTGAAGTGAAAACAGTGCACTTAAAAGGTGAAAGTACAAAAAAATCCGGACTCGCATATGTCAATAACTTTTACGGTGCAATGAATATTTTTGTTAAAAAAAATTTAGGGGGGTCTTTCCTTCTTGCTTTTATTTTAAGGCTGGGTGTATTCTACTGGTCGTTTTTTTCTTACATCAAAAGAGTTATCAAAGTTCTGAGATTCCCGTTACTGGATATAATATTGCTTTACCTGTCATTTATTTTATCCATTAAAATGAGGTTCAATATCTTCCCGAATGAAAGTTACCTGATGATTATTACTGTTTATATTGCGATATGGATATTGATATTCAGCCTATTCAGGATATACTCAAAAAGATTTAATGTTTCACTGCCAAAAACGTTTAATGCTATCATTGCGGGATTCTTTGTCAATTCTTCAATAACATATTTTTTAAAGGAATATGCCTATTCAAGGGAGGTTGTTCTTTTTTCCACGATAATGAGTCTTGTATTTTTGCTTTTTTACAGAGGCCTTATTAACCTATACAGGTTTATTATTAAGAAAAATATAATGTTGTCAAAAATAAATCTTCTTATTGTCGGGGATAAAGAGCTAAACCAGGATGTGGAAGAAAGATTTCTGGCAAAATATAATATAATTTATTTCAACAGGATATCGGATAAAAAAGACATTGAAACTTTAAGTGAAATCATAAAATTAAAGAACATCAACGAGGTGGTTTTTTCAGGTGATTATTTTACAAATCACCAGATTTTGAAAATTATGTGGGACTTCTCAGGTAAAAATGTAATTTTCAAGATAGTGCCAAAAGGGAATGATTTAATCCTATCAAAACTCCATTCAAATATCAATGATTTATCTTTAGTTGAAATTGAATATAATATTAATAATAAATTAAATATATTTTCAAAAAGGGCATTCGATTTACTTTTATCCTTGGTATTATTGATTACTGTATATCCTTTTGTTATATTGTTCTATAAGCAGAAAAAAGGTAATATATCAAGACATACATCAAAGTTGTTACTTATACCCGAAGTTTTTACCGGACGGTACAGTTTTGTGGGTATTCCAGTTTGGTTTGAAACAAATGACAAGGAATATCTTGGAAAAAAGGGACTTACAGGAATTATACAATTGAATCATTTTGAAGGCATTAATAACGAGGAAATGATGAATTATACTATTTTTTATGCAAAAAATCAGAATTTACTGATGGATATTGAGATATTGCTTAAGACGATGTTTTTTACTCTTAAAAAATAAAAAAAAGTTTTTAATAAATTAAAATATATATTATGGTACTGGAATTTGAAAAACCTTTAGTAGAATTAGAGCAGAAGATTGAAGAAATGAGAAAAATGTCCGACTCACTGGATATTTCTGCCGAAATAAATAAATTAGAGGGAAAGATAAATGAATTAAGAAAAAATATTTTTGATAATCTGACGCCATGGCAAATTGTACAGCTTGCAAGACATCCCGAAAGACCTTACTCACTAGACTATATATATTTGATGACTGAAAATTTTGTTGAAATGCACGGTGACAGGCAGTTCCGTGATGATAAAGCCGTTGTAGGCGGATTTGCTACAATTGGTGATTATTCCGCAATGATAATCGGTCAGCAAAAAGGACGCGACACAAAATCAAATCTTTACAGGAATTTCGGTATGATGAGTCCTGATGGTTACAGAAAAGCATTAAGACTTATGAAACTTGCCGAGAAATTCGATAAACCTGTGATTACTTTACTCGATACTCCCGGAGCATTTCCCGGCATTGAAGCAGAAGAAAGAGGTCAGGCAGAAGCCATAGCAAGAAATATACTTGAAATGTCGAGACTAAGAGTACCAATTATTGTTGCTATTATTGGTGAAGGAGCATCAGGCGGAGCACTTGGTATTGGTGTAGGTGACAGGGTACTTATGTTAAAATATTGCTGGTATTCCGTGATTTCTCCGGAATCTTGCTCATCCATTTTATGGAGAAGCTGGGATTTTAAAGAACAGGCAGCAGAAGCTCTTAAATTAACGGCGCCTGATTTGCTAAAAATCGGAATTATAGACAGGATAGTGGATGAACCGTTCGGCGGAGCACACCGCAATCATAATGAAGCGGCATCTATACTAAAAAAAGCATTAATCGAAGAGATCGATTTAATGTCGAAAGTGAAAAAAGACAAATTGCTCGATAACAGGATAAAGAAATTCCAGGATATGGGATTCTGGAAAGAATAATTTTTAATTAAAGCAATTAATATTACAATTTATATTGGATATAAATAATTCCCGATTTCTGATTAACGGAGGTAAACCACTTTTTGGTTCCGTGAAAGTAAGCGGTGCAAAAAATTCCGCAACCAAGTTGCTTGTTGCATCTTTACTGACAGATGAACCTTGTGAATTCTCCAATTCACCCAATAAGATTAATGATTTAATAATCACGGGTGAACTGTGCGACCACCTTGGCAGTGATTTAAAAATGGATGGTGATAAGTTATTCGTGCAGACTCCCGAAATGGTTACTGATTCTATTCCGGAAACTTACGGTTCTTTAAACCGCATAGCGATTTTATTTGCCGGGCCAATGCTTCACAGGAAAGGCTCTGCAAAAATACCTATTCCCGGAGGATGCAAAATAGGTTCGCGTCCTGTTAATTTTCACCTCGAAGGTCTGAAACAGCTTGGATGCCATGTTGAAATAAAAGATAATTATTACCTGCTCAAATCCGAAGGATTAAAAGGATGTAATGTACATTTAAATTATCCGAGTGTCGGAGCAACAGAGAATATTCTTATTGCCGCTACACTTGCAAAAGGCAGAACGACCATAACCAATTCAGCAGTCGAGCCCGAGATATTGGACCTCGTGAAATTCCTTCAGAAAATGGGTGCTATAATAGAAATCAGCACTGACAGGAAAATTACAATAGAAGGTGTTGATAAGCTTTACGGAACATCGCATTACATCATTCCTGACAGGAATCAGGCGGCATCATTTGCATGCGCAGGGCTTGCATCTAAAGGTGATGTGTTCGTTGAGAATGCCATTCAGGATGATTTGATTACATTTTTGAATACAATAAGGCGTATTGGCGGGAAATTTGAAGTAAAGGAAAACGGAATAAGATTTTATTACGACGGAAGGTTTAAGTCCATTGCACTGGAAACTAATGTGCATCCCGGATTTATGACTGATTGGCAGCAGCCGTTTGTTATACTTTTAACACAGGCTAACGGAATTTCTATTGTACACGAGACTGTTTACGAAAAAAGATTCGGTTATGTGACCGAATTAATTAAAATGGGAGCTGAAATAGAATTATATAATACCTGTCTTGGAGGTATGAATTGCAGGTTTGCAAATTCCGAATACTATCACAGCGCAGTCGTGAAAGGACCGACTGAGCTTCACGCAGCGGAAATAATGATTCCCGATTTAAGAGCCGGATTTTCATATCTTGTTGCGGGAGTGATAGCAAAAGGAGAAAGCATCGTAAACGGTGCAGTTTATATTGACAGGGGTTACGAAGATATAGATGCGAAGTTAAGGGATTTAGGAGCAGTGATTGTAAGGTTATAAAAAGTTATTTAGATTCTTCACTAAAATATAAACCATAAAATCATACAGCTAATTTAATCTCTATGAGCAAAAACAAAATTGAAGAGTTAAGGGAAAAAAGAGCCGAAGCCCAGCTTGGAGGCGGAGCAAAAGGAATTGACGCCCAGCATAAAAGAGGCAAACTCACCGCAAGAGAACGCATAGACCTGCTTCTCGACCAGGGAACATTTGAAGAAATGGATATCTTTGTACGTCATCAGTGCAGGGATTTCGGAATAGATAAGCAGAGATATTATACAGATGGCGTGGTTACAGGCACGGGAAAAATTGAAGGAAGACCCGTTTGTGTTTTCTCACAGGATTTTACAATACTCGGAGGCTCGCTTTCCGAAGCTTATGCAAGGAAAATCACAAAGATTATGGATCTTGCAATGAAAAACGGTTTACCCGTTATAGGGATTAATGACAGCGGAGGCGCAAGAATTCAGGAAGGGGTTCTTTCACTCGCGGGATATGCAGATATATTTTTAAGAAATACACTTGCCAGCGGAGTTGTTCCGCAGATATCGGCAGTAGTAGGACCCTGCGCAGGGGGAGCGGTTTATTCACCTGCCATTACAGATTTTATTTTTATGGTGGATAAGATTTCGCATATGTTTATAACAGGACCTAATGTGATTAAAGCAGTTACGAATGAAGATGTAACTTTCGATGAACTTGGCGGCGCAATGGCACACGCAACAAAGAGCGGGGTGAGCCATTTCACCTGCGAAAACGAAGCAGACTGTTTCATTAAAATCAGAAAACTCGTGACGTATCTTCCCTCTAATAATATGGAGATTGCACCTGTTTATGATTACGAACATCCCGAACCAGACCTAGAAGAATTAAACAATTACGTTCCCGACAATCCGAATAAACCTTATGATATGAAGGAGCTTATAAATAAAATTATCGACCCCGATAGCTTTTTTGAAATTCATAAGGAATATGCAGAAAATATAATTGTAGGTTTTGCAAGAATTCAGGGAAGGACTATTGGAATTGTAGCTAACCAGCCTCTTGTACTTGCAGGCGTTTTGGATTTAAATTCTTCAATCAAAGGCGCGCGCTTTGTAAGATTCTGCGATGCGTTCAATATTCCTTTGCTCGTGCTGGAAGATGTACCCGGATTCCTGCCAGGTACTGACCAGGAGTGGCGCGGAGTAATCAGGCACGGTGCAAAACTTCTTTATGCATTCTGCGAAGCAACCGTTCCGAAAATTACGGTTATTATACGCAAAGCATACGGCGGTGCTTATGATGTAATGAATTCAAAGCACGTGCGCGGAGATGTAAATCTCGCATGGCCCTCAGCAGAGATTGCAGTTATGGGTGCAAAAGGTGCGGCTGAAATTATTTTCAAAAAAGATATTGTAAATGCCGAAGATAAGCAAGCTGTGCTCGATGAAAAGATTTCCGAATTCACGAATAAATTTGCAAATCCGTATATTGCAGCCGAAAGGGGATTCATCGACGACGTAATCGAACCAAAAGACACCCGCAAAAAATTAATATACTATTTCGATTTGATTCAGAATAAAGTGGATTATAACCCTAGAAGAAAACACGGAAATATACCGCTTTAGTAAATGCAAATAACAAAATTTGATTAATAATTGGAGGTCACAAGTTGCGACCTCCAATTTATATCTATCTTGCGTTCCCAAAGAGGACTTTGGGAACGAGGTAGAACAAATTGTCATCTCAGCATGTTCCAGGTGGGGATCGCTTTTAAGAACGAGACCCCTGCCAAAAATCCGCAGGGGTGACAGATTTTTATGTTCTTTATTCATAATTCAGCATTAATAATTAAAAATTGTTCTCTTGAATTGTATCTCCCTCCTAATTTTGGTAATTTTCATAAAAATAATTTAATTGGAAGAAAAACCTAAAAAACCGCTTGTTGACTTTCTATCAAAGCCGCTGATTAAAACGGACTCGAAGTTTATACAATATTCGGGTCTGGGAGTTCAGCTTTCTGGTACTATTCTGATTTTTTTATTTATTGGCATATGGCTGGATAAACATTTCGAAACCAAGTTCATTTTCACACTTATAATGACATTTGTCGGATTTTTTGGTGGATTCTACAGCTTCTACCTTACCATAAAAAACCTCACCGAAGCAGAGAAAAAAAATAAAGAAAAAAAGAATTGATAAGGAATTTAAACAATATAGTATTTGTTAGGAATATATTGATAATTAGTACTTTATTGTGGATTGTATTTTTTTTGATAAGATATTTTTTGAATCTGCAATTTCCTGTATCGGAGGTTTTTACATCCTGGATTATCAGCATAGTAAATTTTACAATTGGAGTTAAACTGTTTTTGTTTTCGCTCGATAAACCGAATAAACAGTTTATGGTTTTTTCACTTGGGAGTATGATTTTACGACTGTTTTTAATGATTATATTGGTTTTGGTATTGATTGCTGTCTTTAAGTTTGAGAAAAAATATTTTATATTGTCCTTTTTGGGGTTTTATTTTCTATATCTTATATTTGAAATATATTTACTAAATAAATCTATAGTTAATAGCAAAGTTTAATTGTTGAATTCTAAGAGAATATTATATTTATTATTTTTTCTGATTCTTTTTACGGCGAAAGTTTCTTTTTCCGAAGAACATCAGCCAAAAGAGGTTACACACCCGGAAAATGAAGGAAAATTCGATATTATAGAAAAGGTTGTTGACCATAATTACGTGGATTTTTATTTCCTGGGCAAGCTTTCTCTACCGAAATTCCCGCCCGTGCATATATGGGGACTTACAATCGATTTTTCCGTTACGAAGAGCTTATTTATGATGATTCTGTCATCGGTTATACTGATTTTAGTCTTGCTGAGAGCAGTATCAATTAATACGAAGAATAAAGTGCCTAAAGGAGTGGGTAATTTCATAGAAGTTATAATTGTATTTATCCGTGATGAAATAGTAATTCCGAATATGGGAAAAGAAGGCGTTGTGATGCTGCCTTTCTTCCTTACGGTTTTCTTTTTCATTTTATTTGCGAACTTCATAGGGCTCGTACCTTTCATGGCACAGCCGACTAAGAATATAAATGTTACAACCGGTCTGGCTCTGATAACTTTCTTTACAACCCAGATTATGGGTATGAAGAAAAACGGTGTACTGGGTTATTTCAAAGGTCTTGTACCGCAAGGAGTGCCGGTGTTTGTACTGCCGATTATGATTGTAGTTGAATTCATCGGGCTCTTTACAAAACCTTTTGCACTCCTGATGAGGTTGTTTGCAAATATCACTGCGGGTTCGATTATAGTTTTATCTTTGATAGGTCTGATTTTTATTATGAGCTGGGCAGGCGCAGTGATTGCCGTGCCGTTTGCGATTTTCATATACTGCCTCGAGATTTTTGTTGCATTGCTTCAGGCATATATTTTTACGATGCTATCTTCCATATTTATAAATATGGCTATGCATCAGCACTAATTGAATTTAATATTTTTATAAACATAACATTTAAGGAGAAATAATTAATGGATTTAGCTTATTTAGCAGCAGGAATCGGAGCAGGGTTAGTGGTTATCGGAGCCGGTTTTGGAATCGGTAAAATTGCCGCTGCCGCAATGGATGCAAGCGGAAGAAATCCAACCGCACTCGGTGACATAAGAACCTCTATGATTATTGCAGCAGCACTTATAGAAGGTGTGGCATTGTTTGGTCTTGTTATCTGTATACTTCTTGCAATCAAGAGTTAATACGGGAAAATTTTTTATTTTTGAAAATTACATAAGCTATGATATATAATATTTCATTGCTTCTAAATAATTTTTGCATACTTTTGCTGAGCGAAGAAGTGCACGAAAAGCCTTCTCTGCTTTCGGTGAATCCCGGGTTGATAATCTGGACGATTATTATATTCGTCCTGTTGTTAATCCTGCTGAAGAAAGTAGCGTGGGGTCCGCTGATAAAAGCACTGCATAACAGGGAAGATACGATAAAATCTTCAATCGAAAATGCAGAAAAGCAGTTAAAAGATGCGCAGGAATTATTGGAGCAAAACAAAAAAGTACTTTCTGAAGCCAATGCGCAGGCGCAGAAAATTATCATCGATGGCAGGGAAATGGCAACAAAACTCCGCGATGATATTGTAAATAAGGCATCAGAAGATTCCAGAAAAATTGTGGAACAGTCAAAGCAGGAAATCGAACAGCAGAAGGTTACGGCAATGGAACAGATGAAAGACGAAATTTCTGACCTTGCAATTAAGACTGCCGAGATTATACTGAACGAAACACTGGATGCAAAGAAGCAGAAGAAAATTGTCGATGATTTTTTAAACAGGATTCCGAAAAATTAATGCAAGCTTAACTTAATGATTTCAAAAGCCATAATAAGATATTCTACAGCACTGTATCAGGCAGCCGAACAGGATAAAAAGCTCGATATTATTGCTGAAGACTCAATTAATTTAATCGGTCTGATAAAATCGAGCAAAGATTTGCATCTTTTCTTTATAAGTCCGGTTATCAAACACGAGAAAAAGTTAAAAATAGTCGGGACACTTTTTAAGGAAAAGATTTCACAACTGAGCTTTGAATTCATTAAATTATTAATAGTTCATAACCGCGAGGGAATGATTCTGGATATACTCGAGAGCTTTCTTGATTTAAAAGATGATTCCGAAGGTAAAGTAAAAGCTTCAGTGAAAACCGCAGTGCAGTTCGATGACAGTGAAACAAAGAAAATAAAAGAAAAAATCGACGGGTTTACAGGCAAAAACAGCATCGCCGATTTTGCGGAAGATAAGTCTTTAATCGGCGGATTTACAATACAGGTAAAGGATGTAGTTCTCGATGCGAGCATAAAAAGACAGCTCGAAAATTTAAGAAACAGGTTTAAAGGTATTAATATAAAATAAGTTTTTAATATTTGCGATTGAATCGCATTTTAATAGGAGTAATATAAAATGTTTGATGTTAAATCAGGTGAAGTTTCCAAAATGCTGTTGCAGCAGCTGACCGGATTCGAAAAAGAAGTAGATATTTATGATGTCGGTACGGTATTATCAGTAGGTGATGGTGTTGCACGCGTATTCGGGCTTTCTAAATGCATGGCATCGGAACTTCTTGAATTTCCTAATGGTGTTATAGGTGTTGCACTTAACCTCGAAGAGGATAATGTAGGCTGTATTTTATTCGGTGAGTCACAGCTTGTCGAAGAAGGCGACCAGGTGAAAAGGACAGGTAAGATTTCTTCGATGCCGGCAGGTGAAGCTATGCTTGGAAGAGTAATTAACCCTCTTGGAATTCCTATTGACGGAAAAGGCGATATCAAAACAGATGTATTCCTTCCTATGGAAAGAAAAGCACTTGGCGTTATTCAGAGACAGCCCGTAAAAGAACCGTTGCAGACAGGTTTAAAAGCAGTTGATGCTATGATTCCTATCGGACGCGGACAAAGAGAACTGATTATCGGCGACAGGCAGACCGGAAAGACCGCAATCGCGATTGATACAATTATCAACCAGAAAGGTAAAGATGTATTTTGCATTTATGTGGCAATCGGACAGAAAGGCTCTACAATTGCACAGGTTTATAAAAGTTTATATGATGCCGGTGCAATGGATTATACAACCATAATTGCAGCAACAGCATCTGACCCCGCTCCCTTATTATACATTTCTCCTTATTCGGGTGCTACTCTCGGGGAATATTTCAGGGACAGGGGAAAACACGCACTTGTAATTTATGATGATTTGACAAAACACGCCGCTTCTTACAGGGAAATATCATTGCTCTTAAGAAGACCTCCAGGAAGAGAAGCATATCCCGGTGACGTATTCTATCTGCATTCAAGACTGCTTGAAAGAGCTTCCAAACTTTCCGATGAATTAGGAGGAGGAAGCCTTACAGCTTTACCTGTTATCGAAACCAAAGCAGGTGACGTTGCAGCTTACATTCCTACGAACGTAATTTCCATTACGGACGGACAGATTTATCTTGAACCTAATCTATTCAACGCCGGCGTAAGACCCGCTATCAACGTTGGTATTTCTGTATCGCGTGTCGGCGGCAATGCACAGATTAAAGCAATGAAAAAAATTGCAGGAACACTGAGAATTGACCTGGCGCAGTATCGTGAACTCGAAGCATTCGCTAAATTCGGTTCAGACCTTGATAAAGCGACTTTGCAACAATTAAGAAGAGGTGAGAGACTTGTTGAAATACTGAAACAGAAACAATACGTACCGATGAATATTGAAACTCAGGTTGTGATTATATATGCGGCATCAAAAGGATATCTCGATGAAATTCCTGTTCACAGCTTGGCAAAATACGAGACAGAGTTCTTATCGGAAATGGAAAATATGCATAAAGATATTTTAAACGACATACTCGAAAAGAAAGATTTGACAGATGATATAACTGGCAGGTTGATAAAAGTGATAGAAGAATTTACGGTAAGATTTAAAACAACAATAAAATAATTAATCTTATTAAAATATGACTACAAAACCACCGGCAGAAATCAATTACTCTGAACCTGAGAAACTGGTAAGGAAAATATATACTGCAATCGATGAACTGGAAAATATAATTCCTCTTCCGAATGACAGGAACAGGCTGAGTTTTTGCATTAATATGTATTTTAACAATGAAATAGAAACGGTATTAAATGCCATTTATCAGGCACAGCCGCGCTCTTCCACGGTCAAATATGATGAGCTTGAAAAAATGGTTGTAAAGAAATTCGAAGATAAAGGCATAGTTAAATAATACTAATATATTTAAAAAGATTGGCAACATTAAAAGAAATAAAAAAGAGAATTACTGCTGTAAAGAGCACGCAGAAAATCACGAAGGCAATGAAGATGATTTCCGCAACTAAGCTGAAAAGAGCGCAGGACAGGATTATAGCCACCAGACCTTATGCAGTCAAAATGTCAGAATTGCTTTCGCACCTTGTATCGGCATCGGAGAATATTGCGAACCCACTTATGACTGAACGCGAAATAAAGAAAAAGCTGGTTGTGATAATGTCAGGCGACAGGGGGATGTGCGGTTCATTCAATTCCAATCTTATAAAATTTTCCGTTAATTATCTGGAAAAAATCGGAACGGATACACCGATTGTAACTGTCGGGAAAAAAGGAAGTGATTATTTCTCCAAACGGAATTATAATGTCGTAAAAAGCTACACGCACATTTTCAGCAACCTTGATTTGACAATTTCAAATGAAATTGCAAATTATCTGGTAAGCGGATATCTTAATAACGAATTTGATCTGGTTGAAATTATTTACAACGAATTTAAATCGGTTGCAAGACAGGTAGTAACTAAAGAACAGTTCCTTCCTCTTTCAAAGCCAAAAGGAAAAGAAGATGCCGGTCTGACCGATTATATTTATGAACCGTCATCAAAAGAGATTCTGGAAGAATTAATTCCGAAACATCTGAAAGTACAGTTCTGGAAAACATTACTCGAATCCAATGCAGCAGAGCTTGGAGCAAGAATGACAGCAATGGAGCTTGCAACAAAGAATGCGGATGATTTAATTAAGTATCTTAATTTATTATACAATAAAGCCCGTCAGGAATCCATAACTAAAGAACTTCTTGAAATTGTCAGCGGAGCCGAGGCGCTGAAAGAAGGTTAATAAATAATTGTTGGACAATTTTTTTCTTTTAAAAGAGGTATCCGAATTTCTTGAAAAAGAAATTACAGGATATTCCATAAAAGAAATCCACACACAGGAAAAAGATAAACTCGTTATATCCTTATCCGATAAGGATTCCGGTGAATCTAAATTTCTTGAATTTTCCTGCGATGATAAACTTCCATACATACTTCTTAAAAATAATTACAGTAAAGCAAGAAAAAACGTAATGAATCTTCTTGCGGGATTATACGGGCAGGAAATCAGAAACGTAGTTATTTTTAATAACGACAGGATTATAATGGCAAATTTATCTAATGAAATATCCGTTTATTTTGTTTTCTTTAAATCAAAATATAATTTAATTGTCGCAGCAGATAAGAAAATAATTGATGCATTTAAAAATAAAAAAGAATTAATCGGAATAAATATCGATGATTACCTTACAAGAAAAGAAGCCGGGCCAAAGAGAACTATTGAAACCGTAAAAGATTATTTCCGGAATAATTACAGGCATTTTGGTGAGATGGTTTATAAAGAACTGTTATATGCCTGCGAAATATCAGGCGATGATAAATTAAATGATGAACTGAAACTTTTGATTGATAATAATATTAATCTTATCAATGAGAGACTTAATAATCCGGAATATATTATATATAAATACAAATCAGAATATACTGCTTCTTTAATAAAGATGACTTATTTAGCTGAATATGAAAAATACGAGTTTAAAAATATAAATGAGTTGGTACAAAATTTTATTAAATATTATTACGGCAAAACATCAAATCTGGATGTAAAGAAGAATGTCTTATTGCAGAAAGAAAACGTTTTGAGGAACTATGAAAGGAAATATAATTCATTATTGAAGCAGATTGAAGCTGCAAATAATTCTTTGCAATTTAAGGTATTCGGCGATTTGATTTTATCCAACATTCAATTGATTAAAAAGGGTGATGAAGCTTTGATTCTCGGGGGTGAGAATAATACCGATGCCGTTAAAATTAATCTGAAAAAAGATTTAAGCCCTTCGGAGAATGCGGCATTATATTACGATAAATATAAGAAAAAGAAAAGCTCGGTTGATTTGCTGAATGATAAAATTAAAAAGCAGAAAAACGAAATTGAATTGCTTAAAAAAGAAATAGAAGATATTAAAAATAATAAAGATTTAAAATCACTCAGGACGATGGAAAAAGAATATGTTAAAACTGATGAATCGGACAGGTTCAGGAAATTTGTCGTTGGCGAAAAGTATGAAGTGTGGGTCGGAAAAGACAGTGCGTCGAATGATTTGCTGACAACAAGATATAGCGCCCAGAATGATTTGTGGTTTCACGTTCGAGGTGCAAGCGGCTCGCATACAGTGCTTAAAGTATCCGATAAGAAAAGCCCTCCTGATAAAAAAGTGATAGAAACAGCCGCCTCAATTGCTGCATATTACAGCAAAGCCCGCAATGCGTCGAACGTTCCGGTTGCATACTGCGAAAAAAAATATGTGAAAAAGAGAAAAGGATTTAAGGAGGGAAGTGTTATTATGGAGCGTGAAAAAGTTATTTTTGTAAAGCCGGGATTGCCCGAAAATTTGCTTTAAATTTTCTTGTCGTTTACCATGTTTCTTTCGAGTTCGTAAAGTTTTTCCTGAATTCTTCTTTTATTCGGATGGTTATTCTCGATTAAAATATTATACGCATCGAAAGCTTCTTTCAGATAACCCTGCTTCGTGTAAATATCCGCAATAGTTTCGGTTACAATACTTATTTTCGAAAGGAAAGAACCCGGGTTGCTCTGGTTTCCGTTTTCTTTCTTAGGTTTCGATTCCGGTTTAATAACCTGATTATCACTTAAATCAAATTTGAAATTCCCGAAATCGCTGATGAAACTCTCATATGCACTTTTAAATTCCTTTGGCGTTGAAAAATCAGGGTTAACATAATCGTCTATCTCGAAATTGGCAAATAAATCCTTATTAAGTTCATCTATTTCTTTCCTGTATGAGGGATATTCAAGCGTTGTATTGATTTTATTCGGGTAAAAAATTCTTTCCTGACCTGGTTTTCCTTTAATGTCGTTTATACTTCTTTCAAACTGTTTTATAATATCTTCGCTTGGAATCTTGTGCTTGATTTCCGAAAATACTTTATCGGCTTCGTTTATGTATTCAAGCTTAATTAAGGCTTTCAGAAGAAGAACTTTTGCAGTCAGGTATTCGGGAAATATCTGCAATCCTATAGTGCAGACGTTTATGCATTCATCGTATTGCTCGTTTATGAAATATAAATTTGCAAGGCGGATAAATAATGGCGAGAATGCCGATTCGTTTAATTTAGTTTTTAAATTTGCAATATATTCCTCTAAACTATTCAACTTTTGTTTTTATTTTTATTGTTTTGTTATATATAAAAACCTGCTTGATTGATAAATATGCAATTATTCCATATCCAAATGAAAACATCAGCTGGAACGGTAACGATGCAATTTGTATATAGTAAATCGAAAAAGCAACACCCACAAAACAGTATAATGCAAGTATCGCTTCTATGTATGTAGTGAATGGAATTTTCTTAGTAAGGTATTTCTTGTCTGTCCATGTATGCTTATCGTCCGTGATTTTAAATTTCGGCGTCCTGACAAATTCACTTTTCTTATTTATCAGGCCTTCAAATACGGCTTTTGTATTATTAACGGAAAGTCCCATGCTTCCCATCATAAACACGGGGAAAAGAATGATTCTTTTCTGCCAGTCTTCATAAACATCTTTTTGTGAATACAGATAAAACATAAAAGAGCTTATAAATGCAAAAATAAAAAATGACATTAATTTAAATACCGGGTCGTACTCTCCGCCTTCTTTTATCAGTGTAACAGGAAGATTCAAAATTCCTGCAATTAAAATGAAAGGATATGCCATGTTACTGCAAAGATGAATAAATGATTGCAATTTCATTTTAAATGACATTTTCGATTTTAATACCCTCGGGAATAATTTTTTTGCCGTTTCGATAGCTCCTTTTGTCCACCTGAACTGCTGGTTCTTTAAAGAATTTATCTCGGCCGGTAATTCTGCAGGGGAGGTAAAGTTAACGAGATATTTTATTTTCCAACCTCTCATCTGAGCGCGGTAAGATAAATCAAGGTCTTCCGTAAGCGTATCTGCTTCCCAGTTGCCCGCATCGATTATAGCTTGCTTTCTCCATACTCCGCCTGTGCCATTGAACTGAATGAAAAATCCCGCGCGGTTCCTAACGGCTTGCTCTATTACAAAATGGCCGTCGAGAGCTATTGCCTGTGCTTTTGTCAGAAGGGAATATTCGCGGTTAATATGCTCCCAGCGTGTCTGCACCAACGCTATTTTTTCATCTGTGTAAAAATAGGGAAGAGTTCTTCTTAAGAATTTCTTTCTCGGGATGAAATCAGCATCGAATATGGCTACGAATTCACCCTTGCAGGTTTTCAATCCTTCTTTAAGAGCTCCTGCTTTATACCCGTCACGGTTTGTACGGTGTACGTTTGTTATATCATATCCCTTTTCTAAATATTGTTTGATGTGATGCTCGATTATTTCTGATGTATCATCGGTTGAGTCATCCAGAATCTGTATTTCGAGTTTATCCTTCGGATAGTCAAGCTTTACAACGCAATCTATCAACCGTGTTATAACATATCTCTCATTGTAAAGAGGGAGTTGGATTGTAACCATCGGGCAATCTTTTAATATCAGTTCCGATTCGGGTATATCCTGTGTCCTTTTTTTAAATGTCTTAAAATAGAAATAGCTCATCGAAAAGCCGTGTGATGCAAATACGAATAATATTGAAAGCGATATTATGTATAATGACAGAATTAATGCACTAATTTCCATTTATAATTATTTTACCAGTTTGATGTAATGTCTATTAAAATATCATCGCAGATTTTTCCCTCTGCGGTACTTATTCCTGTTGCCCTTGCGGAAAAAGAAATATCGGATGAATTGTATTCACCCCAGTTATCATATTGCTTTTCCCAGATTTTTTTTTGTTTCTTCAGATTCTCAAAACTCACTTTAACCGAAATTGTGATTTTTCTTTTTGTCACGTTTTCATTTCCTGATATTACAAGCGCCTCATCCTTTACATTAATGATAGTACAGTTCAAAATTCCGTCTGCTTTGTTTTTATCCGCAATGATGAAAGTGTTATCACCAATTATCTTAGTCTTCAACGCTTCCGTGAAATTTTCTTTAAGTCCTGCCTCAGAAAATCCGCTTATATCCTGAAATGTAGGTACAGCAATAGATTTTATCCCCTCAGGCGGATTGTTTCCCCTGAATCCGTAAATCCCGCATTGCAGGTTCAGCATTGCAATCAGGAATAAAAATAATATTTTTACTATGAGTTTCAACCTGCTTCTTTACTTAAATTGAATTTTTTTATTTTTAAATAAATATTTCTCGGGGTCTGTCCGAGTGATTTTGCAACTTTACTTACGTCCCAGTTATTATTATTCAAGAGGTACAGCAAAATTTCTTTTTCAATTTCATCGAAGCTCATATTATTAATATCTTCTTTGGATAAAATAAAATCATCGCTTAAAATTTTGAAATTCGGTTCTTTATTCTGTGATCCCTGTAAAACATTTTTCACCTCGAGAATATCCGATTTCAGTTCAAACAATGCACGCAATATCAAATCTTTTTCAATCTGCTCTCTCGCTTTCATCTGCAATGCAGGAAGCGAGCTGTTATAATTAGAGTCAGTCTTCAGATGTTTTTTTACATCCGATAGAGTCAGTTTCCTATCGGGATAAAGAACAATTATGCTCTCGCAGAAATTTTTCAGCTCCCTTGCATTTCCGCTCCAGTCGTAGTTTACAACGTATTCCATTGCTTCTTCATCTATGCCTTTAAACTTCACGCTATTTTTTTTGCAAAAACCTTCAACAAAACTGTTGAATAGTGCTTTTACATCCGATTTTCTCTCACGTAGTGGCGGAATGTGCAGGTTTATTGATTTAAGCCTGAAATATAAATCCTCTCGGAAATTTTTATTAAATACTTCTTTTTGTAAATCACGGTTCGTAGCGGCAATTACACGTACATCCACTCTTTGGTTCTTATTCCCCCCGACTTTCATAAACTCACCCGATTCAAGCACGCGAAGTATTTTAACCTGTGTTGCAAGCGGCATCTCGCCGATTTCATCCAGAAAAATCGTACCTTTATCAGCCATTTCAAAATATCCGGGACGCGTCTCAATTGCACCCGTGAATGCGCCCTTCTGATGTCCGAAAAGTTCACTTTCTATTATGCCTTCTGGAATCGCACCGCAATTTACTTTTATGTATGGCTTATCGTTCCGCTTACTGTAAAAATAAATAGCATTAGCGGCAACCTCTTTACCCGTGCCGCTTTCGCCGGTTATAAGCACACTGATATCTGTAGGAGCAACTTGTTTGATTGTCTCATTAAGCTCCTTAATCTGTATCGATTCTCCGAGTAATTTGTATTCCATAATGTCCTTAAATATAACATTATTATAAAGTTTATTAAAGATAATAAAGAATATCATTTATCCTTTAAAAGTTACTAATTATTGAGTAATTTAAACACTTTAATAAATCAAAACTTATTTTGGTAAAGACTGCTGTAAAAAAGATTCAGACAAAAGTTCAACCGTTAGCAAAAAACGTTAAAACGATTGATGAATACATCGGAAAATATTTTTGGGTGGTGATTCCCGTACTTGCAATTATCTATTTTATTTCAAGCCGCTATTCGCAGGGGTTTTACCAGGATGATGAGATTTCGCAGTACCTTAATATGCTTCAGTTCTGGCGTGACCCGTCAGTGATTCTCGGAAATAATCCGAAACCCGGTTATAAGATTTTAATGGTCATTCCCGCACTCTTCGGTTATGATGTTGTGCTTTTTGTGAACTCGCTTATTGCATCGCTTGCAGTATATTTTACCTTTAGGATGTTAAAATTGTATAATGTGAGTTATGCTTTCTTTGGTGCGCTGCTTTTAGCAACTCAGCCGCTCTATTTTGATTTATCATTCCGCTCATATTCTGAAAAGAAATGGAAAGAGATTATTGCAATCGGAGTTTTTCCGGTTTTGTATAACCTGCTCGGGTATATGAAAACAGGGGACCTGATGTATGTGATGACTGAAATGAAAAATGTTGCCGCGCTGAAATATGAAACTCAGCCGATATATCACTACTTTAAAGTTTATATTTTCATAGTCGGCCCAATATCTCTTGCGCTTTTCCTTCAGGGATTCTTCGGATTTTTCGCCGATACAAAAAAATTGAAAGAATATTTTAATAAATATCTTCTCTTTTATGCACTGTTCATTACTATATTTCTCGTGCAGATTTATACAATGCTGAATAACGGTCCGAATCCCGGGAATTGGCGGTATTTACTGCACATCTCGCCTATTTGCGTTTTCTTTGCAACAGTGGGATTGAATAATCTTGTAGATGAAAAATACAAAAAACTTAATTTTATAATCACCGGAATCCTGATTTTTCTGACATTTGTATTTCTCTCAAAAACTTCTGACGGATTTAAATTACTCGAAAGTTCCGATTATACAAAAGTTTTGTTCCTTCTTGCATTTCTTGCTGTAACGTATGTTATTTCAAGGAAAATCCCGAATGATTATCTGAATAAAGTTTCTGTTATACTTGTTATTTTATCGGTCTTATATCTTGCAATCGATTTTACTCCGAAAAAACTTTCTCCTGAAAATCTTACGGTGAAAATCGCAACTGAATATTTAAATACACAGGATACGCACGGCATGAATGTACTTACAAATCACTCTTTGCTTATGTTTTATTCCGATGCATATAAAAAGGACCCTGCGAAATTCGTTTCAATCAATCTGAAAAATGTTACCGATGCTCCAAAAGGCTCTATAGTAGCGTGGGATAACCACTACGGTTACAGGCCTGAATGGAAAAGCGATACGAAACTCGAGGACTTGCAGAACAATAAAGATTTTAAACTTCTTAATCAGTTTTCTTCTGCTGATAAAAGGTTTGTAATTTATTTATTTGAAAAAATAAATTAAACAATATGAAAAAAAGGTGTCTTATACTCGGCGGCGGGGGATTTATAGGCTCGCATCTTGCAGATGCTCTGCTTGAAAATGGTTATGAAGTTGTGATATTCGATAAACTTAATTTCTCGAGAATAAATCTCCAGCAAAATCTCGGTAAAATTAAAATTATCGAAGGTGATTTTAACAATGAAATTGATTTAAAAAATGCGTTATCCGGCATAAACATTGCATTTCACCTTGTAAGCTCTACTCTTCCTGCAAACTCGAATGAGAACCCGATTTATGATGTTGAAACAAATCTTGTTTCTACTCTGAGATTCCTTAATGAAGCTTTACTAAATAAAATCTCTAAAGTAATATTCATATCCTCCGGAGGCACTGTTTACGGCATTCCCGAGCGATTGCCCATCAAGGAATATCATCCCAGGAAACCTATTTGCTCTTACGGTATTATAAAAAAGACGATTGAAGATTATCTTTATATGTTCGAAAAAATTTACGGGCTGGATTATTATGTATTCAGACTTTCAAATCCTTACGGAGAAAGGCAGAATCCTCACGTGGCACAGGGAGTGATTCCTGTATTCCTGAAAAAGTTAATTAAAGGTGAAACTATTGAAATATGGGGCGACGGTAAAATTGAAAGAGATTATATTTATATTAAAGATGTAATTGATGCACTGATGCTTGCATTGAAAAAAAATCCTGATGATAGAATCTTTAATCTCGGCAGCGGTAAAGGCTACACACTGCTTGATATTCTTGAAATATTAGAAAAAGTATCGGGAAAAAAACCAAAAGTAGTTTTTAAAGAAAAAAGAAATATAGATGTACCCGTCAATATACTTGATAATAAGCTGATTTCGGAAACTCTTGACTGGCAGCCGAAAACAGATATATATGAAGGAATAGAAAAAACTTACAAATATTTGAAAAAGGAATTATTATAAAAATTATATAATGCTTGATACATCACAAATTACCATTTCACTTTTCTTCCCTGCATACTATGATGAACTAAACATAGGAAAAGTCACGAAGAGCGCCGTTAAAATACTTGAAGAATTAAAGTTTAAAGATTATGAAATAATAATAATAGAAGACGGAAGCCCTGATAAGACAGGAGAAGTAGCCGATCAGCTTGCAGCAGAATACCCGAAAGTACGCGTGATACATCACCCGAAAAATCTTGGATACGGTGCGACATTAAAGGACGGATTCTTAAATGCAAAGATGGATTATGTTTTTTACACTGATGGTGATAACCAGTTTGACCTTGAAGAGCTGAAGAAATTTGTTGCATTAATTCCTTTTTCAGATATGGTAGTGGGTTACAGGAAACACAAGCAGTATTCCCTGTACAGAAAATTCACATCACTTTGTTATAATTATCTTCTTAAAATAATTTTTGATATACATTACTGGGATATAGATTGCGCATTTAAATTATTCAAGGCAGACCTGTTCAATAAAATAGAGATTAAATCCATCGATGCTTTTATTGATGCCGAAATAATGCTGAAAGCAAATCTTCTCGGATACACAGCCACTGAAATTGGTGTGACGCATCTCCCGCGTCTGGATGGTGTTTCTACAGGTGCCCGACCTTCTGTGATTTTAAGAACTATCAGAGAGATTTTTGATTACAGAAAAGAATACAAAGCAGAAATGAAAAAGTTTAAAAAATCCTAACCGCAGAGGTCGCAAAGTTTTTCGCAAAGAACGCAAAAGAAAGTATTTGTATTTCACATCTCACGTTTTACGTTTCACTTTTTACTTTTTGCCTTTTTCCTTTTACTTTTTACTAAAGAGACTTCTTAGCTTTTATATAATACTGCCCGCCCAAAGGTAGAAAAAATAAAATCCCTTCAGTAAATCTCAAGAATTTCAGAAAAGACGGGAAGAAGAGTGTATATCTTTTATTCTCAATTATAAATCCTGATTTATTTATTAATCCCAGCGATTCTTTAGGTTTCAGTAAAATCGCATCGGTATCCCAAACACACGTATTTACAATGTGTCTTGTAACAGGATTAAAAGGATTATGCTCGAAGTAATAAAATGAGCCGTTTGGTTTTAATAAATTAAAAATATTTTTCATCGACTGCTCTCTCAATGGCGGCTCAATATGGTGAAATACGCAGGATACAAAAATCAAATCAAATGAATTCAATTTTTTAGAAATTTCTTCTTCGCCGATTAAAAAAAAGTCAACATCTGTATTGTTTCTTTTTTTTGCTACATCCAGGCTCTTTTGGGATATATCGCACCCTGTGACTTTTGAATTCGGGAAATGCTTGGAAAAAAATTTAATGTTCATACCAATTCCGCATCCGTATTCGAGTATATTAAGTGAGCCGGCCGAACCGATTGTATTTTTTACTATATTAATCTTGTATTCAGCAAAATAACTGCTCTCCTCGCCGAAAAATTCCAGATCCTTATCGAGAGTTTTTTCATAAGCTTCGGCATGCTCGTCGAAGTTGACTTTTCCCATTTTTACTCCATGTCGCAATTATGTTTATTCCCGGATTTGGATGTTTCTGTATCATACCCGGCGGCGTAATTTGCTTTTTCTATTTCGTTTTTATTTGTTAATTCTGAATTGAAAGATACTTTTACAATTTTACTTTTTGCGTCGGCTGTAATTTCTTTAATGCCGTTAAGTTTTTTCACGGCTTCCGTTATTGTAGTTTCGCAGGAAGCGCAGTGCATGTTGTCGCATTTGTATTCAACGGATTCTACTTTCTTTTCATCAAGGGTAGTGGTTTTCATTGATGTTTCTGTATTATTATTCTTTCCGCAGCTGCTTAACAGCAGCAGTGGTAAGAGTAAAACATTCATTAAAAATAATTTTTTCATGCTGAATTTATAAATTGGAAAAACGTTAATCGATTTTTACATATTTAAGTCTTAAGCTGTTTCCTATAACCGTAATTACATCGCTGAATGCCATGAACATTGCCGCCATAACAGGGCTGATAATAATTCCGTAAGGTGCGTAAACTCCTGCTGCCAGCGGAATAGCAAGTACATTATAAAAAAATGCCCAGAATATATTTTGCTTAATTATTGAAACTGTTTTTGAAGATATATTAATTGCTTTTAATAGATTTCTCAGGTCACCTTTAACAAGTATCAGGTCCGCAGATTCAATTGCAATATCCTGTCCCGTTCCCATTGCAACACCGACATTTGCTTTTGCAAGTGAAGGAGCATCGTTAATTCCGTCTCCTATCATGGCGACATTTTTATTCTCGGATTGTAATTTTGTGATTATTCCTTCTTTTTCAGTCGGTAATGTTTTAAAAGAATAATTTTTTATTCCGAGTTCGTCTGCAACCTCTTTTGTGGTATTTTCATTATCTCCAGAAATCATAAAAATACCGTAACCTTTTTGCTCGAATTTTTTTATTATTTCTTTTGCTTCGGGTTTTATTGAATCTTCAAATTCAATAATTCCGGCAAGTTCCGAATCTATACCTATATAAAGAACACTTTTTCCGTTCGATAAATTCAAATCGAGATTCCTGATGTTTTTAGATTTCATTAAGCTTTCACTGCCGATTAAAAGCAGCTTTTCATTAACAAGTGCGCTTATACCTCCATTTTCCTCGTTATTCAGGTTATTCACATCTTCATACAGTCCGATATTTTTTTCAATGCAGTAATTAGTAATCGATTTTGCAATCGGATGGTTAGACAGCTTTTCTATCGAGAAAACATTTTTCAGTAATTCTGTTTCATCTAATTGTCCGAAAAGTTTTACATCCTTGACTTTCATTTCACCTTCTGTAAGCGTGCCAGTTTTATCGAAACAGATTGTATCGATTTTATTCATCTTCTCAATTGCTTCTACGTTATTGAAAAGTATTCCGCTTTCCGCCGACCTTCCTACGCCTATAACCACAGCCATCGGAGAGGCAAGTCCCAGTGCGCACGGACAGGCTATGATTAATACAGAAACAGCATATAATAATGCAACATCAAATGGTACGGAAATTCCGAAATACCAGATTAGAAATGTAAGTAATGCAATCGAAAGAACCGTAGGCACGAATATTGAAGAAATTTTATCTGCGAGCCTCTGTATCTTGGGTTTTGAATTTGATGCTTCCTTAACGAGGCTTATTATTTGAGAGAGCAATGTGTCTTTTCCTACTTTGAGAGCCCGCATTTTTACAAAACCGTTTTTTAAAACCGTACCGCTGATTAAATCGTTTCCCTGTCTTTTCTCTATCAGGTGGCTTTCTCCTGTCATTGCGCTTTCATCCACGACGCAGAAACCTTCTATAATACTTCCGTCGACGGGAATTTTATCACCCGTTTTAATAATTACTATGTCGTTAAACTTTACTTTTTTGAATGGAATGGTTATTTCTTCGCTATCTCTTATAACAGTAACAAATTTTGACTGAAGGTTTTTTAGTTTTTTTATCGAAGTCTGTGTCTTTGATTTTAATACAGCTTCAAGGTGATTGCCTATCAGTATAAAAGAAATTATCATCACCGCTGTTTCATAATAGACCTCATGGGAATTATTTAATACGCTGATATTTAATTTAAACAGATGATTTGCTGAAATAACGATACTGTAAATATAAGAAGCGAATACACCCATAGATATGAGAGTATTCATATCTGAAGTTTTATTCTTTATTGCCTGCAATGCACCTTTGTGAAATTTATCCCCGCACCAGAAGATAACGATGGAGGTTAATATAAACAGGACAACCAGCGAAAAATTATAATTCATTTTGAGCATACTTAAATACTCAGTATGGTCACTCATGGAAATTGCCATTACTATAAAAGAAAGCACAAGGGAAGTATAAATCTTATATTTCTGATTTTGCAGCTGCTTTGCTCTTATTTTTTCTGTTTTATCTTCATCATCCTCCTGCATAACATCATAACCCATCTTGCGTATGTCTGAAATAATTTCATCTCTGGAAATTTTATCAGGGTCATATTCAATTCCTGCAATTTCAGATGTGAAATTAATTTCCACATTATAAACCCCGTCGACTTTTGTAAGATAAGTCTTAATGCTGTTAGCGCAGTTGACACAGCTCATGCCAAGAATGTCCAGTTCTGCTACATCGTAATTCCCGGGATTATTATTGTCTTTTCTCATTTATTATTTCAGTTTATCAGCAATTAATGCCGCTTGTCTGTTCTCTAAAACATCGTGTACACGTATAATGTTCGCCCCGTTCAGTATCCCTGCAATGTTTGCCGCTATTGTTCCTTCAAGCCTTTCATTAACAGGTGTTTGCGAAATATTTTCAATAAATCTTTTTCTGGAAACCCCGAGTAAAATCGGGTATCCGAGTTTTTTAAATACAGATAGATTTTTTATCAGGTCAAGATTGTTCTGTAAATTCTTCCCGAATCCTATACCTACATCTGTTACAATTTGTTTTATTCCTGCATTCTCTGCCATTAAAATCGATTCCAGTAAATATGTGTAAACTTCCTCTACAACATTTTCATAGACAGGATTTACCTGCATATTTTTTGGTGAACCTTTTATATGCATTAAAATACATGTTGCATTGTATTTTGCCGTGATCTTTGCAATTTTTTTATCAAAACGGAATCCGCTTATGTCATTCACGATATCGGCACCTTTTTTTAAAGCTTCTTCTGCAACTTCACTCTTATATGTATCTATTGAAATCGGGATATCAGAATTTTTTCTAATCAACTCAATCACAGGAATAACCCTTTCAAGTTCAGTTTCAACAGAAACTTTTTCGCTGCCCGGTCTTGTCGATTCTCCGCCTATATCAAGAAAATCTGCTCCGTCTTTTTCCATTTTCATCGCATTCTTCAATATTTTATCAGGATTCAGTTTCCCGTCAAAATATTTTCCTCCATCTGAAAATGAATCGGGAGTAATGTTCAGAATTCCCATAATATGCGTACGGGAATCTAAATCGTATTCAATATTTCTGATTTTATATATCAACTATTTCTAATTATTTTCATAAAAATTCTAATTTCTAAATCTTAAATTCTAAACAAATTCTAATATCTAAATCATAAACCTGTACATATAAATCAGAATTTTCTTTTTGATTTATTTTTTAGAAATTGTTTAGATATTAGATATTCGATTTTAGAATTTGAAAGTTCTCTAATTTACTTCTCCGCCGTCTTCGATTTCCGTTTCAGGTGCAACGATAGCGAGTTTTCCGTCTTTCTTTGCAGCCAGAAGCATTCCTTCGGATTCAATTCCCATTAATTTCGTTTTCTTAAGGTTATCAACTATGATAATCGTTTTTCCGGTAAGGTCTTCGGGTTTGTAATGCTCTGCTATTCCTGCAACAATTTGTTTCTTTTTATCCCCAACTTTTAATTGTAACTTGAGAAGTTTTTTACTCTTCGGAACTGCTTCGCATTCTATAATTTTTGCAGTTCTTAATTTTAGTTTTCTGAAGTAGTCAATATCAATCTCTTCTTCTGCAATAATTTTTTTTGCCGGTATTTCTTCTTTTTTAATTTCAAGCTGGGGGAAAAGAATTTCATCCTCTCCAAGCGATTCTCCGTCTTTTAATATAATATCACCAATTTTATTCCATTCGAAATTAGACTTATCACAATTCAGAATTTTCAAAATCCTTTCTGATGTAAAAGGCAGTACAGGTGAAATCAAAATTGCAACCGAATAACATATCTGAAGGCAGTTATTAATTATGTTTGCGCATTTTTCTTTATCGCTTTTAATCTCTTTCCATGGCTCGTTGTCATTGAAATACTTATTTGCCATTCTTACTGCATTCATCGTTTCGTTCACAGCATCACGGAATCTGTAATTATCAAAGCAATCAGCAACTACTTTGCTTTGTTTCTTAATATCCTCTAAAATATCATCGCTCTTTGTATTTCTTGCAGGAATTTTATTTTCAAATTTTGTCTTTGCAAATACAACAGTCCTATTTATAAAATTACCGAGAATAGCTGCGAGTTCATTGTTATTTTTTGTCTGGAAATCATCCCAGCTGAAATCAGCATCCTTGTTTTCAGGCAGGTTTGCTGCAAGTGTATATCTTACAACATCGGGATTGAAATCTTTTACGATATCCTTTACGAGTATTCCGTGACCCTTGCTTTTCGAAAGTTTTCCGCCTTCGAGATTCAGGAATTCATTTGCAGGAACATTATCAGCTAAAATATAATCACCGTGAGCCATCAACATTGCAGGGAATACAAGCGCATGAAAAATAATATTATCTTTTCCGATAAAGTGAATCAGCTTGACATCTTTCCCGAACCAGTAATCTTTCCATTTCCCGGGTTCATTCCTTTCTATAAAAAGTTCTTTCGTTGCCGAGATATATCCAATAGGAGCTTCGAACCAAACATAAATTACTTTTCCTTCATAATCTATCAGTGGAATCTTCACGCCCCAGTCCAAATCTCTTGTTATCGCTCTGTCTTTCAGACCTGTTTTAAACCAGCCCTGGCAATAGTTTATCACGTTTGATTTCCAATTCTTCTTTGATTTTATCCATTCTTCGAGTTTTGGCTGGAAACTTTCAAGAGGGAAATAAAAATTTACGGATTCTTTAATAATAGGTGTATCACCGGAAATTTTTGATTTCGGATTTATCAGTTCGAGCGGGGAGAGGTTGCTTCCGCAGTTTTCACACTGGTCACCGC
>Ga0224522_1000143_pt1 | contig 34671 bp, 27 predicted proteins | sample CFST25metaG_FD_182733 | JGI IMG/M metagenome (GOLD analysis project Ga0224522, IMG submission 182733) | Peat soil microbial communities from Stordalen Mire, Sweden - C.F.S.T25 | ecosystem: Environmental > Terrestrial > Soil > Wetlands > Peat | place: Sweden: Norrbotten County, Stordalen Mire...
ATTCTCTGTTCATAAAACCATTTTTCCCTTCTGAAGGAATTTCTTTTTAAAGTATATTCGTTTGCATTATCGAAGGGATTATTTTTTATTAATAAATCCTGAGAATAAGAGAGGGAAGTTACTAAAGTAAGTAAAACAAAAAATATTTTATTCATATTAATCCTTGTATTTCATTCAAATTAGTTTAATTCTTTTTTAAATTAAAGAAAATTAGTAATATGCATTTATTTTTGCACATAAATGTACTTAAATTTGCAATATTTTTTATTTAAGAATTGTTTTATTATGGTATATAGGGATACAATTTATATGTGGATAAATAATGAATTATACAGATTACAAAGAGAAAAACATTACGGGTCGGCGTATGAACTATTTTATTGCTTTATCTCCCGAAAATGTCCGGATATCGGTCTGCTGAAAAAATTGTACGGAAACGAAAAATCACAGATTCTGCTCGATAATATAAGGGAATATTTTATAAATGAAAAGCAGAAGATTTTAATTCCTCGAATGCATAATAGTAATACTCCGCTGGAAATTCTGATTGCAAGAAGTGATATAGAGAAAAATAAAAACTACCAGAAAATTCAGTCTGCGATTTTAAAAAACGAAATTCCATCCAAATCTAATCTTAAACTATTTTACGGCGATTATACTGATTATGTTTATAATATAATTGAGACGTATAAAATGATGAACCTGAAGCGGAAGTGCGAACTGAATGCCGCTACACATTTAAGCAGGGTAGGAGCTGTTGTTTACCAGTTAAAAATGAACGACAAGGGAACTCATAAATACAGTACAATTGCGATTATGCATGACGCTGTTGAGGATTTGCTTGATTATTCCGAGCTCAGAAAGAACAATAAAATAAATTTTAATTATTATAATTCTTTTATAAATGAATTCATTCCAAAAGATTTGCAGCAATCAGTTAAGATACTGACGAACCATTATAATTTTTTCATAAATTTTATTGTGGATAAACTTAATGAAGACGATAAGTCAATCAGCCTTAAAAATATTTTAAACGTGCTTGAGAAATTACTGAAGTCAAAACTCGGCGATTTGAATGAATACGTTTTAAAGATGTATAGTCTTTTATCTAATATCGAGCTCGAAGGTGATTTGATAGATTCCGCAAAATGGGAGTGTTATAAAAACCTGTATTTAAACGGTATAGCCGAATCTTCATCCCGGTATAATGATTACAGGGTGTTCGAAATTAAAGGAGTGGATTTATCCGATAATGCACACGGAAAAGGTTCGCTTTCATCCGATGCAAAAATAAGGAATTTAAATAAAAATATGCTTTGGGGAATAATAGGATACAGTATGCAGTCAAGCTGGAAACCGCTTAACGATAAGATTGAAGAAATTATGGAAGATGCGCTGCAGTCTGCAGAGGCACTGATATTATATGATTTGCTTCAAACGCAATCCTCTCAGGATTTTATTATGTCCGCGCTGCACAAAATAAAAAAACTGGAACCTGTGTTTTATACTTAGAATTTTATTTTAGCAGTAACATCGATTTTGTTTCCGATGATTCGTCGGTTACAAGCCTGTAATAGTACACTCCGCTGGAGAGTCGGTAGTCAGTAACAGAAAACGGAACAGTGTATTTGCCTGTTTTCTGAAAACCATTTACAAGTGTCGTTATCAGTTTACCCTCTATATTATAGACTCCGAGATTCACAAAAGTATTATTCTTAAGTGAATAACTTATTACAGTTCCGGGGTTGAATGGATTGGGATAATTCTGATACAGCTCATAATGTACAGGTTCTGTATTATTCTCGATTCCGATAGATTGTCTTATATGAATTATCTTATTCGGAACCCAGCACCATTTACCCACATAACCTACATTAAGAGTAGCGTATAATGTATCCTGACCGACGTAATTAGGAGCAATGTACAAGAAATTTATGGATAGTGAAGTTCCTGTTATGGTTATTCCCTCCCTATGTGTAAGTTCACCGTCCTTTATTTTCAGATAAGCCCCGCCGCCTGCAGTATCAAGCAATCCGCTGAACGCAGCAATATCTATACCCGCTTTACCTGTGGATAATTTATTTATTGTTATTGTGAATTGCACGGATTGTCCTTTGTAAACGGTATCCGGACCCGAAAATACTGCATTGCTGTATGTTCCGTAATAATGGCAATTACTGCATCCCTGGCTGGTAGTTTTTCTTGTTTTGAGAGAAACGCCTGTAGGCCAGGAGTAAATATCGGAAATTGAAAATGAAAAAATAAAACAAAATGTTAAAAGACTTTTAATGAAATAAGCTTTCATATGAAATGTTTTTTTACAAAATAATATTTATTTTATAAAAAAAGAATACCTTTTTCTTTTTATTTTATACGCATAATCTATTATTTCTTTGAAGTATTAAATTAAAACCCTGCAATTATTTTAATTGCAGGGTTTTAATCATAAAAGAGCTTATGATTTTAACTTACTTAACCAGTGTCATTTTTTTTATAGAAGTGAAATCACCCGCTTCTATTTTGTAATAATAGACTCCGCTTGAAAGCGATGATGCATTAAATTCGACTGAATACGAGCCTGCATCCTGTTTCTCCCTGACTAATTCCGAGACTTTCTGACCTAATATATCGTAAATTGTAAGAGAAACTTCCGAAGATTTAGGGATAGAATAACTTATTTTTGTAACAGGATTAAAAGGGTTCGGGAAATTCTGTGCTAAAGAATAACTGCTTGCAGTTTCTTCAGTTCTGATTATTCCGTTTAAAGATGAAACTATAATTGAAATACTGGTACCGTGATTCCATGTTGGCGGATTTGTACCTGCCGCTCCTGTTACTGCCATTGTAATCGTTCCTGCAGTACTTGGCGCTGTAAATGTAAATGTTTTTGTAGTAGCACCGGTAAATTTTGCGCTGTGAACAACTTCACCGCTCAAAATTTTAATACCTGAGCTTGAACCGATTCCAAGTGTGCCTGAACTTACTGCAACATCAATACCGCCTGTCGAAAATGTTCCCGATGACCTGCTGACTGATAAAGTATAGGTCGCAGTTTGTCCTACTGTTAAAGTCAATGGTCCTGAAACAGATACAACAACTGCGGTGTTAGGCGAAGAAGAATGGCATGTGCATCCTGGTGTTGAACCTAACAGGGTTCTACCTGCAACGCCGGTTGGGTAAGAGAAAACCGAAGTAGTAATACCCATAAATAAAGTGAAAAACAGTAACACTGAAACCATCGAAATTAATGATTCTGGTTTTTTCATTTTTTGACTCCTTTTTTATGAATTTTGATTTATTATACAAAAATTATATTTAAATTGCTATAATTTTCTGTAAGTATTTTTTACAATAAATTTTGCACAACTGTTGAAATATTCAACATACTTTTGGGTTTTAGTATATAAAGCAAAGCCAACCCGGAGGAGGTTGGCTTTTGAGGAAGTTATGGATTGTTATGAAAAAGTTATTTGATTATGATAACATATTTTATTTTTATAAGTTCCCGGTTAAATTAAAATATTTCTTTTTATATTTTATAATACATTAAAATCCCGTAATTTAATAACTTAATTAGTTTATGAGACTTACAACCAAAATTAATCTTTATATCATATTTGTTTGCGTTGTAATAATTGCCGCAGTAAAATATCGGACCGATAGGCAGAAAGAATTTGTTGACCTGTATATTTCGAAATTAGTAGAACAAAAAGAGGTGTTATTCAACACAGTTATAGACCTCAGGTCAGAACCATTTAAAAAAGTCCTCGAAGAAAACTCGCTATGGGATGATTTAGTTAAATTTATCAAAGTTCAGGATTCAAAATGGGCTAAAGAAAATATAAATACGATGCTCGATGTTCATAAAGCTAACTGTGTATGGCTTTATAATTCCTCCCAAAAAAAAATATATTCAATACAGAATTTATCGGACAGTACAATTGATAAATTACCGGTCCCTGACAGTTCTTTTCTCACATTATTTAAAGATACAAAAGTACCTCATTTTTTTTGCATCACAAAAGAAGGCTTAATGGAAATGTTCGGTGCAACGGTTCACCCTACCAGTGACCTGGAACGAAAGACCGCGCCTGCCGGATATTTTTTTGTCGGAAAATTATGGGACAAAAAATACGAAGAAAGTATCGAACAGATAATTGATTGTTCGATAGACATTTTATTACCCGGTGACAAAGACACTCTTTCAAATAATGTATCTGCAAGAACATTTACCAAAAAAATAACCGACCCGATAAACGGCAAAAATATTGCAAATATAAAAGTTTCGAAAGACATATCCCAGCTTATGGATATGGAGCGGCTTTCGAAAAAAACATTCGGTGGGATTATGATATTTTTTGTCGTTTTTGTTATTTTAACTGCTTTTTCATTCTGGATGTGGGTTGCAGTGCCACTTAATAAAATTTCCAGTGCCCTGAATAAACACGATTTATCCCACATAAATGATGTGGTAAACAATAAAAGTGTGTTCGGAAATATTGCAAAAATGATAATAGATTTCTTTAATCAAAAAAAGGAGATTGAAGAAAGTGAAAAGAAGTTCAAGGATATGTTTGAAGGTCACAGCGCTGTCATGCTTCTTCTTGACCCTGTTTCGGGCAGCATTGTAGATGCAAATGCATCCTGTTCTAAATATTACGGATATGAACACGATATACTAACATCGATGAATATAAGTGATATTGATGTACAGTCAAAGCAGGATTTAAAAATCGAATTGTCTAAATCTACAAGAGGGGAACAGAATTATTTTCTGTACAGGCACAAACTTGCCAATAAAGATATACGGGATGTTGAAGTTTACAGTAATCCAATTTCATTTGGTGATAAAAAAGTTTTATTCCTGATTATTCACGATATAACCGAAAGAAAAATCGCACAATCGGAACTGATGGAAGCAAAAGATTCAGCCGAAAAAGCTTCACTGATGAAGGCACAGTTTTTATCAAATATGAGTCACGAAATCAGGACTCCTCTGAATGCAATTATTGGCCTGACGAACCTGATGATAAGCGATAAGGAAGTTGAAGAAAAGATACACGAAAACCTTAATGCAATTAAATACTCTGCCGACCATCTGCATTCTATAATAAATGATATTCTGGACTTCTCGAAAATAGAAGCAGGAAAAGTATCTCTTGAAAAAATTGATTTTAATTTGCGTGAACTGATTGATAATGTATCTGTTACATTAGGATTAAAGGCAAAAGAGAAAGGCCTGTTTTTAAAAACTTCCGTCGATGATAAAGTACCGAAGATGATTGTTGGTGACCCTGTCAGGCTGAACCAGATATTAATCAACCTGATTGGTAATGCAGTGAAATTTACCGAATCAGGGGGAATAAAAGTAATTGTCGAAACCAAAAAACTTGAAAGCAGGTCAATTGACCTGTTAATAAAAGTTATAGACACCGGAATTGGTATTTCCCTCGATAAAATCGATAAAATTTTTGAGAGCTTTACACAAGCATATGTGGATACAACCAGAAAATTCGGAGGAACAGGATTGGGGCTTGCCATTACAAAGAAACTTGTGGAAATGCAGGGCGGAAAAATGTTAGTTACAAGTGAGGTCGGAACCGGCTCGGAATTCAGTTTTGATATATTATTTGGAATAAGTGAGAATCAGGATATTGATTCAATAAAAAAAGATACACATCACCATAAAAATTTAAAAGGTATCAAACTTCTTCTTGCTGAGGATAACGTAATGAACCAGTTTCTGGCAAAACAATTATTCAGCAAATGGGGAATAATCGCGGATGTTGCAAATAACGGGGAAGAGGCAGTTGAAATGCTCAGGAAAAATGATTATGAAATTCTTCTTCTGGATTTACAGATGCCGAAAATGAACGGCTTCGAAGTGATAGAAATTATAAGGGATAATAATTCCGGAGTTAAAAATCATAATATACCGGTTATTGCATTAACGGCGGACATTTCGATCGAGACGAAAAGAAAAGTCAGCTCAAGCGGTATGAATGATTTCGTGCTTAAGCCGTTTGAACAAAACGAACTGTACAGTAAAATCGCGAAATTTATTTTATAGACCGAGTGACAGGAAAATAAAGAAGTTTTTACCTTCTTTATATTTATTTAATCTCCATCCTAAATTTAATCTGGCGAATTCGAGAATCTTGTCTATTCCAAATCCTGCTTCCATAAATACTCCGTTCGTTGTGGATGGATTGAAAGGATAAACCGGAAGGGATGATTTATTGGAACTGCTTATATCGCTTCTTCCTGCATTAAAAAATCCGATTAAGTCCAGACTTTTAATATATGGAATATTTCTCCATAAAAGTCTTCCGAAATTATTTTCAATATTAAAGTACAGTAATTTATCACCCAGATATTCATTATAATCCATGGCAGAAAAACCTGTATTTTCTACTTCTGTATGTTTTAATGTCTGGAAAGCTGCAAGGTCCTGATAGGGGACTGAACCGTTAATATAAACTCCGCCTAACCTGTATCTGATACCAAGATATGGATTAAATTTGTGTTGTCCGTATATATTGATGCTGTATTTTCTGTTTTCGAATGTACTGTTTAAATTCTTTCCCGAATAATCAAACCTGAAAAGAAGTCTCGGGTATTCGGTTGTTCTGAATTTTGATATTTCACCGTCACCCCAGTCGATTCCGAGATATTTATTCGGGTCGATTCTTAAATCGAATCCTACGGTTCTTTTGAAAGCATCGCTAATCAACGGGTTATCCGCATATTCACGGGTACTTCTGAAAAAACTGTAATCGGAGCGCTTGTCTGCGCTCATTTGTTTTTGCTGGGAGTAATTTAATCCAAGACGTAACTGCGGAATGATTGATTTATGAACACTTAGAGAATAGCCGTTGCTGTAATAATAATTGAAATGGTCTTTTTTGTAGAATAAAGAGTACAAAGTATTTTCAAGAACGCTTATTCCCGTTCTGTCGGGAATAAATATAGTGTACAGATTATTAAAAAATCTTGCATTGAACTGCAGGCTCCTGTCGCCGAGTAATCTGGACTGGACACTTACATCATATTTTGTCTTTTTATCCGCAAAACCGTGTCCGAGAAATGAATTAAAAATAAATTTCCCGAAATCCTTGTTGTAATTCAGATTCAGGCCTATCTGGTGGCCGGACACGCGGTTAAAGCTGTAAGCATCGAACCAGCTTGCACTGAAATCTTTCCCATACCTGAGTGAAGTAAGACCGAAATAAAACGATTTATTCTTCTTGTCCTCATCCTTTGCAATCTTTACGAATGTGTTTTTTTCTTCGCTTGTGCTTTTAATAAGCTGGTTATTTGCCCAGTATGCCGAATCTTTTTTGGATGCATCAGGTAAGATTTTAACAACTATATCATCGAAAATACCCGGAGGAGTTTTTTCATTCAGATTATAACCGGAAACAATTGTAAATACCTCTCCCTTGAATTTTATTATCCCCATAAACGAACCATCGGCAAAAATCTCGATATCGGTAGGCATCCAGAAATTCTTTTTGTTTTTATCCGTGTACGGGGAAAATTTCTGTATAAATTCCAGGTTATCTATACCTCTCGGCAAGCCTGCATCATTGGTTTTCAGGGCTACTTTCATCAGTGCATAGATACTGTCTATGATATAAATATTCCCGTTAAACTGAGGTATTAAATTAGAGGTATTCGTTACATTTATTTTATAAATCCTTGTCGAGTCAATGGAAGTAATATTAACAAGTTTATATTCATAGTTATCGAATGCATCATCTGAAAGCGGTCCCGGAATTTTTGAGTCGAGTTCTATTTTTTCATCATAGAAATTTAATATCAGCGGAATTGCAAAACCCTTGCGTATATTCGCTGTTTCTCTTTTACTCTTTACGATTTGCTTTTCCAGATCGGGTTTCTTGAAATAACCTTTTGTCTCCGATTCGAGAATTCCGAATATATTCATTTTCGATTTATCTTCGGTTGAATCTTTATCCGATGTCGGATTTATATTTGAACGGACTACAAATTTCGAATATGCCTCGTAATTGTATTCATTAAGCTCTTTCTGAAACTTCTTTTTATATTTAATTGCCTTCCTTATAATGTCGTATGCAGGGTCTTCACCCAGAACTTCGATTTCTCCTGTCATTATTTCAGTCGGCCTGAGGAAAATATCCCTTTCGACATCCTTATCATCTATGAAAATATTTGCCGTGTCCGAAAAATAACCGATGTAAGTATATACAGCTTTATAATAACCCTTACCGAGCTTTATTATGTATTCTCCTTTCTGGTCTGCCGTAGTACCGAAAGCAGTATCGATAATCTTTACTGTTGCAAAGCTCAGCGGCTTTTCTGTCTTTATGTCCTTGATTTTTCCAGTGAATTTGTATGTCTGGGAAAATGAAACAGAATTACAAATAACAAATAAGCAAAAAACAAATAACAGAACTTTTTTAATCATTGTTATAATTTTTTAATCATTACAATTTTTTTATCGTCTATTCCGTAAACAGGGTCAAAATCATATTCTACGACTTCAACATAAATTTTCCTGTTTTTCTTTTTGAGATTATTTAATTCCTCCGTAATATCACCGCCTTTTATGAAAATCATTTCCCCTTTTTCAGTCAGGAATGATTTTGTCCATTCGCACAGCTTATCCAGTGGAGCAACCGACTTTGCGGTAACAATATCGAACTTCTTACTATACGCAGGTTCCTTCGAGATTGTTTCTGCCCTGCCGCTTTTTATTTCAATATCCTTTAAACCAAGCCTGTGCGAAATATCCTTAACGGCATTTGTTTTTTTAATTATGGAATCTATAAGTACAAACTTTAAATCATTTCTTAATATTTTCAGCGGTATTCCCGGGAAACCTCCGCCCGTGCCTATATCGGCTATGAACGAATTTTTTGGAATTGTGTATTTTGTCAGGAAGAAAACTGAATTTAAAACCTGCGTTTCGATTGATTCCGAATTCCTCGAAATAAGGTTGATTTTGGAATTCCATTCCAGCAGGTATTTGTTGAAGTCATCAAATTTACCGATGATGTTTATATCGTTTATATTCAGCTCTTTCTGCAAAAATATTTTTAACAATTCCATAAATTCAAAATGTGAAATAAAAAACAAAAATTAAACGTGAAAATAAAGAAACTTTTATTGACTTAAATTGTTTAACCTTTTATTGTAAAATTTAAATTAATAATTATGAACGACACAAAAATAATGATAACTACATTCGGAATTGTGGTAACTTTTATGGGAGTGCTATTTTGGGCATGGAGTATGAAAGCAGGATTCTAATAATCTTAATTTCTCGTTCCCAATTTTCTGATTGGGAACGAGAACAAGATTTTTACTAATTATTAATTACTATTTGCTCTTCTTAATTTTATTCGCTTCCGTAAAATTTTCTGCAAGCTGTTTTGTTTCGAAACAGCCCTTTCTTAAATTAATACCGTATTCAAGATAAGCTTTCAGGCAGGCAAGGAAATTCGCCCAGCCTTCTGTATTGCCTCTCAGCCACTTAAGCCCTGCCATATCGTTTTCACGGCTTTTTTCCAAGACTTCGACGTGAGTATCTTTTTCGTTCCTTTTAGTCAGATTTATCTCAACAAGTGTTTTTGTTCCGTCAGAATCATCCCAGTAATATGAAATGTGTTTGTCTTTCTGAATTTTGTCCACACGAATAGCAAATTTTGCATCGAATTCGGGAAATGTCCAGGTAAGAGTCTTACCTTCTTCCATCCTGCCCGTGCTGGAGCCGATGAAATAAACCGATAATTTATCGGGGTTCATAATCGCTTCATAAACCTCATTGATTGGCTTTTGAATGTTTATTTGTGTTTTTATGTCTAATGTCCTTACTGTCATAAAATTTTGTTTTAAGGTTTTTGTTTTAACATTAGAAACAAAAGAGATTGGATAAATATTCAATATTTATTAGCCACTGAGGTACAGAGGGCAGTAAGAATATTATATTATTAGCTGTTGGTTACATCCAAAGAGCGGAACACAAACACCTGAAACGGAAGGAATTAATGTGAAAATAGTTCTAATAATAATTCGCTTCCTGATAATAATAAGAAATATCGAATTTCCCCAGATAGGAATCTTCCAGATATTTTATTATTTCATCTAAAACACGCTGTGTCGAAATCAGATTTATCTCGACGCAGTCAACAAAATCCCCGGCTTTCAGAATTTTCGAATTCGTGAATGAGATTTTTTCGATTTTAAAATTCTGCAAATTCGGAATAAGATGGGCTTTTACTTCTTCGGATGTGATTATTACCATCTTAAAGTCTCTTGTAAGGATACGCATAATTTGAAGTTTAATTATTTAATGTGAATTAATTGTGATTTTATACAAAATTATAAATTACACGGGTTAGTAACAATGGAAAGAGGTCATGTTTTTTCGCAGAAAATGTCATTTAGGTAAAAAAGTGAAAAAAAAGTGTATCACTTTTGTATCACATTTGTATCACTTTTCAGGGGAGCGGGCATACCTATCCCCGGACTTGTATTTCAAAGAACTGTATTGTTGCCCATAAGAATATATGGTATATCTTTTAAATTGTCAATGGGAAATTATATCCTGATAAATCGGGACGCAAAAAACACAGACGGTAAATTGGAAGGAAAATGTTCGTTCCCAAAGGGGACTTTGGGAACGAGGGGAAAGATTCATTTTCAACTAACAATTTCATCAATGATTATCAATGGCAGTGGGAAAAAATGTTTCGACTGGATTCCGGCTTAAAATCCGCCGGAATGACAGACGTGTTGGGGGTTTTAGAAGACAAACAAAAAACCCGTCACATTTCTATGACGTGTTAAGATTTATTTTTATTTTTCTTTATCCGCCGCGGCGGACTGGGCTTTGTAACGAGGAGATCTCTAGTATAAAAAAACGTTCCCAAAGAGGACTTTGGGAACGAGTATAAAAAATTGCTCTTACCTTCTACCTTACACTTTTTACTTTCAACTTATATAAACAATGGAGCGAGTACCAGTGTCACAGTCGAAAGTAATTTTATAAGTACGTGCAATGACGGACCGGCTGTATCTTTGAACGGGTCGCCGACTGTATCTCCGACTACGCCAGCCTTGTGAGCTTCGGAGCCTTTGCCGCCGAGATTTCCCATTTCAATATATTTCTTTGCGTTATCCCACGCACCGCCTGAGTTGTTCAGGAAGAGCGCCATTATAACACCTGTAATTGTTCCGACTAATAGCATACCTGCAACTACTTCCGCACCCGATGTTTCGGTTACGTGCCATTTGAATAAAAGTTTGAAAAGATATCCGACACCGACGGGCATTAACACTACGAGAAGTCCGGGTTTTACCATTTCACGTAAAGAGCGTTTTGCAACTATATCCACGCACTGCGCATAGTCTGGTTTTTCCGTTCCGAGAAGTATTCCCGGCTTTGCTTTGAACTGGTCGCGGACGTTTTGTATAACTTCCTGCGCGGCGTTTCCGACTGCTTTAATTGCCCACGATGAGAATAAGAATACAAGCATACCGCCCATTAATGCACCGACGAAAACTTCGGGTTTGGAAATATCGACACCGTTGAAATTTTTCATTCCGTATTCACCGAGCTCGACTATGAATGCTTCGAATAATAAGAAAGCTGCAAGTGCGGCTGAGCCGACTGCATATCCTTTTGTAAGAGCTTTAGTAGTATTGCCGACTGCGTCTAACCTGTCTGTTTTTCTTCTGATTTCTTCGGGCTGCTGTGACATTTCGACTATACCGCCTGCGTTATCGGTAATCGGTCCGAATGTATCCATTGCGAGCACGTATGCTGCGGGTCCGAGCATACCCATTGTTGCAACTGCTGTTGAGAAAAATCCAGCGTTCTCGAGTCCGCTCGACATTCCGAGTAAATATGAACTGATGATTGCCGCCGCGATAACGAGTGCAGGCATTGCAACGCATTCGAATCCTACTGCAACACCCTGAATGATAGTTGTTGCAGGACCTGTTTTACAGGCATTTGCAATATCCTGTACGGGTTTATATTTATATTCTGTATAATACTGTGTAATCCATAAAAAGAGAACCGATGTAACAACGCCGATTATTCCACTGATGAAAAAATGCCACCAGGCAACAGGAGCTTTTAATGCAGTATCACCTGTTCCGAAAGTCCAGTAAGCCGCTAAACCGAATCCGATTACTGCAAGTATAGCAGTAAGATAGTAGCCGCGGTTCAGCGCATTCATCGGGTCTTCGGTTTCTTTAGTTTTCACTGACATTATTCCGATAATGGAAGCGATAAGTCCGAATGCACGTGCAACCATCGGGAATAAAATAATTCCGAGGAGCACTTCGGGTTTTGTTCCGAAGATTCCGGGATTTGATTTATATAATAATGTTGCGAGAATCATAGCGCCGATATTTTCTGCGGCTGTCGATTCGAATAGGTCAGCACCACGGCCTGCGCAGTCGCCGACATTATCACCGACGAGGTCTGCTATGACAGCGGGATTTCTCGGGTCATCTTCGGGAATTCCTGCTTCAACTTTTCCGACTAAGTCCGCGCCTACATCAGCGGCTTTGGTATATATTCCTCCGCCAAGCTGTGCAAAAAGCGCGACAAAGCTTGCGCCGAATCCGTAACCTGCGATATAGAAAGGAATTTTTTCGGGTTCGAATCCGCCGAGTGTTTTGGCAATCCAGAAAAGCCCGACCACGCCGAGCAGGGAAAGAGCAACTACGAATAAGCCTGAAACTGCTCCGCCTCTGAGTGCTGTCTGGAGTGCGCCGTTAAGAGATGTGCGCGCTTCGGATGCTGTTCTGATATTTGTACGGATTGAAGTCCACATACCGATATATCCCGATGCAACAGAACTGAGCGCACCGAAGAAAAACGATACTGCCGCCCATATGGCTATTTCCGGTTTTTGGATTATGTAAAGCAGGTAAACTAAGAATGCAAAGACAACTGCAAGGATAATGATTGTCCTGTTTTGTCTTCTTAAGAATGCTTCTGCACCTTCTTTAATAGCGTTCGATATTTCACGCATTTTATCGGTACCCGTGTCACGTTTCATAACATTTTTTATCAGGAACACGGCGAACAGGAGTGCGAAAATACTAACTGCAAAGATTAAAGTTAGTTCCATAGATTTAAATTAATTTATTTAATAAAAAAAACTAAAAATCTTATATATATTTCACTTAGTAAAACAGAGAAAGACGGGGTTACACAGAGTCGTCTTTCTTTTTTGTAAAATCAGGATTTTTAATATTATCATCTAAATCTTCTTGCAAAAAATTCTTATTGAACTTATTCATGGTAACTTTTATATCCTCGCTCAAAAAACTCAAGATACAATCTTTATAGATAGGAATCAGTTCATTTAATTGCGAGATTTCTTTTTTGTTAAAATCAGAAAGAACAAAATCAATGTAGTCTTCTTTATTCAGAATGTCTTTCCCTATGCCGATTCGCATTCGCGGGAAAGACATGGAATTAAGATGGTATATGATGCTCGACACACCATTATGACCTCCGTCACTGCCTTTTGTTCTCAAACGAATCATTCCAAAAGGAATCTGGAAATCATCGTGTACAACTAAAATATTATTTAAAGGGATATTGTTACTGGTGAGAAAATCGCGTACAGCCTCACCGCTATTGTTCATAAAGGTAACGGGTTTCATCAGGTAAAACTCAGAATCTTTGTACTTGCCTGAAACCCCGTACCAATCACCCTTTTCAGGATTAAATCTGACTCTTAAATATCCGGCAATATAATCTAAAATCTGAAAACCAATATTATGCCTTGTTAGTTCATATTTTTTACCGGGATTTCCAAGGCCTATTATTAGTTTCAAGGCTATTAAAATTTTTTATCTTTGAACTTTTAGAAAAATGAATTTCCGTTATTTCTTTTCTTCGGTTTCTTCTTTCTTACCCTTCGAAATCACTTCGGGTTCAGCAGGAGCTTCACCTTCTGCGACGACTTCTTCAGGTTTTACTTCTTCCATTGTCGGTGGTACGACGGAAACTATGGAAGCGTTTTTGTCGTTCAAAATTTCAATTCCTTCGAGTGTTATATCGCTGACTTTAATGGAATCTCCGATATTCAGACCGGTGATATCCACGTCAATATGCGGTGGTATATTCTGGGGCAGACATTCTAATTCTAATTTGTGCAGGTTGTGCTGAACGATTCCGCCTTCTTTAACGCCGATTGCACTACCTTTAAGTATAATGGAAACTTCGATTGTGAGTTTTTCACCTTCTTTAAGTCCTATCAAGTCGAAATGTATTATTCTGCTTGTAATAGGTTCAAATTGCGTATCTTTTAATATGCAACTCATCGGTTTGTTTTCACCTTCTATCTGAAGGCTGACGATGTGTGATTCAGAAGTGAATACTAACGGACGAAGTGTCAGTTCATTAACTTTAATAGGAATAGGCTCTTCTCCAAAAGAATAATAAATTCCGGGAATTGTTCCGGCTTTTCTCATCTGGTTTGAAGTTGACTTCTTTAAATCTGTTCTGCGCTCTGCTTTTAAAATAATTTCTGCCATATTTATAACTGTAAAATTTAACTAATATTAAAGATATTGATTTTAATGAAATTTATCAATTCCAATATTCATATAATTTGAAGATTTCAAGATTATAAGATTGAAGAATTTAAAAAGCAAATTCCAATAAAGATGTTTAAATCTTTGATATTTCTGATTTTATTGGTTTAATTATGCCTTTTTCTGTTATTAATCCTGTTACCAGCCTTGAAGGGGTAATGTCAAAGCCATAATTTTTTGCAGGACTTTTAAGAGGTGCAATCAGGATTTTTGTTAAACCTTTTTTTGATTTTCCCGTGATATATTTTACTTCATCTTCATTTCTCTCTTCAATCGGAATATCTTTCAGACCGTTTTTGATTTTTTTATCGATTGATGAAGAAGGAAGTGCAACATAAAACGGAATATTATTATCTTTTGCCGCGAGTGCGGTTTTATATGTTCCGATTTTATTGCAGACGTCTCCGTTCAGAGTTGTTCTGTCAGAACCTACTAAAACAATATCGACCAATCCTTTTTGCATTACATAACCTCCTGCATTATCAGTTATGATAGTGTGCGGAATTTTATTTTGCAGAAATTCCCAGGCAGTGAGATTAGCGCCCTGGTTTCGCGGACGGGTTTCTTCAACCCAGACATGAAGTTTAATTCCATTTTTGTGTGCAAGATAAATAGGTGCTGTTGCTGTTCCATAATCTATGCAGGCAAGCCATCCTGCATTGCAATGAGTAAGAATGTTTATTGTTTTTCCTTTTTTGGATTTGCTGATTTTTTCCAGAATCTTTAATCCGTGTTCGCCAATTTTTTTGCACCGCATAATTTCTTCTTCTGAAAGTTTTTGCGCAAAGTTCAAAGCGGTTGAAATTTTCCCGGCGATGGTTTTTTCTTTTGAGATTTGCGTGAGCGAATTGATGACAGCAAATGCAATATTGACTGCGGTAGGTCTAGTTTTTATAATTTCTTTTGATTTACCGAGAATATAATCATCAACCGGTCCGGTGTTTTTAAATTTTAGTTTTGCTTCAAGCGCCGCAAGGTAAATTCCGTATGCAGCGGCAACTCCAATCAGCGGGGCTCCGCGGACAGTCATATTTTTTATGGCTTTAATTATATCTTCGCAGGATTTAAGGGATACAATTTTAAATTTATGCGGGAGTAAAGTCTGGTCAATTGTCCTGACTATTTTAGGATTTGTTTTATCTATCCAGATTGTAATATATTTTTTATTTTTTACAAGCATAAAAAAAGCTTTACCAAATTTTACAATTCAGTAAAGCTAATCAATTTTAATGAAAGTTTTTATTCACTTTCCACGACAGGTTCTGTTTCTTCCACAGGCTTTTTCTTTTTAAGTCTCAGCTTCAAAGCCAAATCATCTGAAAATGCATATAGTGTCGGAGTAATAACCAGTGTAAGAAAAGTAGAAACCATAAGTCCGAAAATAATTGCAACACCCATGGGTCTCCAGAATGCAGTGTTTTCACCGCCTATTAACCAGCTGAATGTACGCCAGTCGAAATCGATTCCGGAAGCAAGCGGTAAAATACCGAGAATTGTAGCTGCTGCCGTAAGGAATATCGGGCGCATCCTGATTATGCCTGCCTGTACAAGAGATTCATCCCTGTCAAAACCTCTTTTTCTCAGTTCATAAGCAAAGTCAAGCATAACGATTGCATTTCTCACGACAATGCCTCCGAGAGCAATTACTCCAATCCCTGTCATAATAATTCCGAACGGAGTTCTTGTGAAAATTAACCCGAGAAGAACACCGATTAATGACAATAAAATTGAAATCATAATAAGAACGGGAACCCTGACCGAATTAAATTCAATTACCATTAAAAAGAAAATCAGAAGTAACGAAATCACTAGAGCTTTAGCGAGGAACTGGCTTGATTCTTTCTGGTTTTCCTGTTCACCGGTATACACTATATTATATCCTTCCGGTAATTTGAAATTATTCAGTTTTGCCATAACATCTTTCAATACATCGTTTCCGAGCCTTCCTTCTGCTTTAGCCGATATTGTAACCACTCTTTTTAAATCTTTTCTGTTAATTGCTCCTACGCTTCCTGCAAATTTTATTTTTGCAACGGAAGTTAGAGGAATTTTCTGACCGTCTTTATTTGTAAAATACAGATTTTCAAGAGTTTCGATTTCGTTCCTCTGCTGTTTTTCCAGTCTTACGGTTATATCGTATTCATCTTCGCCGACTCTGAATTTGCTTGCAGCGGTTCCGTTAATTGCAGTCCTGACAGTCATACCGATAGAGGCAGTACTTAATCCGTACATTGCAGCTTTTTCTCTGTCCACAAGCACCTGAATTTCCGGTTTTGTCTTATCGAAATTATCTTTCAAATCTGTCAGTCCCGGTATATCCTGTATCTCTCTTTTTATCTGTTCCGAAAGGTCGCCAAGTTTAACAAAATCATCACCTGATACTTCAATGTTGACCGGCGGTCCGACCGGCGGTCCGTGAGTTTCATTTTCAATTTCTATTACCCCGCCCGGAATATCCGAAATCATATGCCTGATATTTTCTACTGTTTCGAATGAACTCACATCACGTTCCAGCTTATCGACAAAGTTAATAGTGATTACGCTTTTATTCGGAATACCTTCTCCGCTGAAATCGAGAGGGTTATTCGAAGAGCCGACATTCACAACTATGGTTTCAATGTTCTTGTCCTTTGGCATATTTTTTTCAATCTTCTTGGCAATATCATTCGTCTCTTCTATATTTGTGCCTATTGGTGTTGCAATATTTATGTTAGTAGAGTTTGGTTCCACGTCAGGAAAGAATTCTACACCATTGTTGAATGCACCATAAAGCATAAATACAGCAATAAGGACAGTAAATACTATTGCAATGGTAGTTTTTTTGTATCTCAGGGATTTTCTGACTGCTTTTTCGTATAAGACTAGCGATGTTCCGAAAAATTTCTTATCGAAGGTTTCAAGGAACTTTGCAATCGGCCTGAATTTTTTCTTCCGTGATTTTTCTTTTTCCTTTTTGTAATTAATAAAAACTGCTGCCTGTACCGGGCTGATAATCATTGCTACGAAAAGTGAAGATAATAAACATACAATCAGTGTAATAGGCATGTACTTCATAAAGCTTCCTACAATACCCGGGAAGAAAAGCAGGGGAAAGAATGAAGCAATAATGGTAAGTGTAGCTATGGTAACAGGAAACACAACTTCTCTTGGCGCTTCAACGGATGCATCGTGAGGGCTGTAATTTTCTTTTTCCTGCAGGCGGTAAATATTCTCAATCACGACAATCGCATCATCAACAATTATGCCGAGTACAAGAATAAGAGTAAATAACACTATCATATTGAGCGTAATACCCATCATGCTCAGTATTATGAATGATATCAGGAATGAAAGCGGAATACTTGTTGCGACTAAGATTGCATTTTTGAGCCCCATAAAGAAAAACAAAATTAAGCACACGAGTATTACACCCGTAATAATTCCGTTTTCAAGTTCGTGCAAAGTACTTTTTATGTGCTTCGACTGGTCACCTGTAATCGTATAACTGACTCCCGGGGGGATTAACGATTTATCTTTTTCCAGTATATCTTTTGCATTATCTATTATATCTATAATGTTTGCGCCAACACGTTTTTTAAGGACCAAAGTAACACTTTCCTGACCATCGGTTCTGGAATAAGTCTGCCTGTCTTTAAAGCCGTAAGTGACTTCAGCAACATCCCTTATATAAACCGGTTTTTCGTTGTTTGATTTTATAACCAGGTCCCTCATTTTTTCAGGGTCTTTATATTCACCGGGTGTTCTGACTAGAAAACTGCTTTTGCCTACGTCAATATTACCTCCCGGAATATTTAAATGTTCCGCCGATACTGTATTGATTACATCGTTGAAACTTATGTTATAGTATTTGAGCCTGTCAGCATTTACATCTATTTTCACTTCCCGTTCAACACCACCTACAACATCAGATGATAATACACCAGGTATCTGTTCGAATTTGTCTTTTATCCTGTCACCGACGATTTTTAATTGCGCCGCTCCCACATTTCCGGTCAGGTTAACATACAGAATCGGGAATTCAGAAAAATTAATTTCTGTGATTACAGGTTCTTTAATATCCTGAGGCATCTTTGTCTTTGCTGTGGAAACCTTGTCTCTTACTTTTTGAAGTGCATCGTCGATAACAATGTCTGTTGTGAATTCAACAGAAATTGAGGATAAACTTTCCCTCGATACTGATGTTACTTTCTTTACTCCGCTGATTCCTTTTACTTCTTTTTCAATTTCCTGTGTCACAAGATTTTCTATATCCTGAGGGGAAACACCCGGATAAACCGTGGCAATAAAAATATAGGGAATTTTCACATCGGGACTCGATTCCCTCGGAAGGGAAATATAAGAATACGTCCCTACTATTACTATTATGAGAACGAGTATATAAACCGTTACTTTGTTATTTACTATTAAATTAAAAAATTTCATAATCTTTTCTTTTTGAACATTTTAAAAAATTAATTCTATTCACTGACAACTTTAACTTTATCACCGTCAACTAAAGCTCTGAATCCGTAATAAATAAGTTTATCACCTATATTTAATCCGTCGGTAACAAGAACTTTATTATCGGAGGCGCCGCCCAACTTAATTATTTTCTTTTTCGCAATATCGTTATCCAGTACAAAAACAAATTGTTCGTCACCGTTATCGACAAATAAATCCCTTTCAAGAACGACTGCATTATCTATATCCAAGTTGGAAATAAATACGTTTGCGGACATTTCGGGTTTCAGTTTTCTGCTGCTGTTGTCCAGTATAATTTCAATATCGAATGTACGGCTTTGAGGATTCAGAGTCGGAGAAATGTAACTGATTTTTCCGCTGAACTCATCTTCGGGAAGCACGTCAAAAGTTATTTCGACCGTTCTTCCTTTAGATAACTGGGTTACATATTTTTCAGGGATGCCTGCTTCGATTTTCACCCTTGAAATATCAACGATACTTATGATAGGACTACCCGGTCCGGTCATTTCGCCAAGATTCATAAATTTTGCATCAACAACACCGCTGATAGGCGATGTAATATAACCTTTACCAAGTCTTGTTCTGAACATCTCTACAGTTTTTTCCGCAATGTTTAACTGCAGCTTGGCATTAGAATACATCTGCTCGGTTGTTGCATTTTCCATAAATAATTTCTCCGCTCGCTCGTAATTATCTTTTGCCAGATCATACTGCGAAACAGCCTGGTCGTATGAAGCTTTATCAAAATCTTTTTTTAGAACTATAACTGTTTCACCCTTCCTGACGGATTGACCTTTATCTTTTGACAGATAAGTAATGATTCCGCCTTCTTCAGAGGAAAGCTTTGCGCTTGCGTTTGGTTTCACAATGCCGACAACTTTATAAACATCCGTGAATTCTTCCCCTTTGATTTCCATCACTTTTACGAGTGAAAGTTTCTTTTCGGTTTCTTTCTTCTCCTGTTTCTTTCCGCAGGCTGAAATACTTAATGCCAATGCGATTACAATTACTAAATAAATTAATCTTTTCATTTTTCTGTATGATTTCAATTTATACTTTTTATTATTTTCGTTTTTTAAGATTTATTTTTCAAGAAGTTCTTCCAGTTCGGCTCTTGCCGTCAGGTAATCGTAGATTGCCTGAAGATAAGCGAGTTTTGTCTGGTTCAGCATAAGTTCTGCATCCAGTACATCGATCTGGTTTATAACTCCGTTTTTAAAACTTATGTTTGCAAGCTCAAGTCCCCGCTCTGCAAGTTTCACTGTTTCTAGGTTTGCAGTTATTCGCTTTTTTGCATCATCCATCCTGGAAATAATATTCTGCCCTGATATTTTTAATTTCTGTTTTATATCCGAAATAGTTTCATCTGTTTTTCTGACTTCGAGTTCCGACTGGGTTTTTTTGAATGAGTTTCTAAAGAAATTTAAATCCCATGTCATTCCTATCCCCGCATTGAAAATATTGTAATATCTCCAGTTCAAGAACGGTTTATCGTTGTTTTCATTTGCAGCAAACTGGTATTGTGCAAAAAGGTAAAATTTAGGCATGAATCCTGCCTTGTCTATTGTAACAAGTTCCTTATTTATTAACTGGCTAATATTTAGCTGGCGCACTGAAACATTATTCTCTGCAATCTTTTTAAGCATGTCATCGGTTGAGCCCATTACTTCGGAACTGTCGTATGTTAATATTCCTATTACGTCGACATCTTCGTTTCCCTTTAATCCCATTGCATTCTTGAAGAGTTTTTTGCTGATTGTAAGATTGCTTTCGGATTGTGATACATTCGGTCTGGTAGATTCCACTTTTACTTTGGCTCTAAGAAAATCGAATTCGGTGTTTACTCCGTTTCTGTATCTTGCTTCTACTACAGTCAGATTGTCAATAGAATTCTGCAGGCTCTTACTGTTTACTTCGAGAACTTCTTTTAAGAACAAAACGTTATAATAAGATTTTTTAACCTGAGTTTTAACTTTGCTTTCTGCCGAAACTACATTCTCATTTTGCAAATTAGCATAATACTTGGCAATCCTGATTCCCGAAAACACAGGTGTTCCGAGGAAGGGAAGCGGCTCCGATACACTGAACGTATGTGTCATAGTATTATCTGTTCCGAATTCATAATTCTGATCGAAAATATTTATTATAGGTTTTTTAAAAGCCTGATAATATTGTGACGTAAGTGAAATAGTCGGAACGAGATTTTCATCGTAAGTCTGGGATACTTTTTCGGTTGCTTTCAGCCTGTCGAAACGGGCATTAATAATATCCGAATTGTTTTTCATCGCCTCAGAAATAGCCTCACCGAGTGTATACGATTTTTTATATTGAGCATAGGAAAAGTTTAATCCTATCAATGCAATAAATAATGTTAATATAAACTTTTTAAACATTTTTTAATTTTTCAGATTTAAAATTTGTATAATTTTAATATTTTTTTTTCTTTATTGTATATCTTTAATCCTTTAGTTGTTAATATTCCGCTGATAAATATATCTATCGAATAATTTAATGCTTGTCTGAGAGATAATTTGCTATTGATAAGAAAGTCAGTATGTAAAACACTTTTCACAATAGATTCAACCCCGTTCAATATTAAATCCAAGGGAATTTCTTTTAAGTACTCCTCTTTTCTCCCCTCTATAAAAATCTTTTTGAAATGAGTATAGTACTTATCGTTTTTAAATTGCGAATATTTATTCCACAGTTCCGGCCTGTGGATTTGTAAATCACTCAGCCATTTTTCACTCCATTTTGATAAATCGTCTAAATGAAACTGAATCATTTGTACGAGTTTCTTTATTACATTTGTTTTCTGGTTTAAAATTTTAATTTCGTTTTCAAGATGATATTCACAGTTTCTGTCAAGTAATGCCTCTATTAGTTTATCTTTCGATTGAAAATGTTTGTAAATTGTCTTTTTGCTCATATGAAGAAGCGAGGCAATCTCATCCATCGAGATTTTATTGAATCCGTCCCTGTAGAATCTCTCCCCAGTGTATTTTAATATAATTTCTTTTTCTATCATTCTTCTGTTTTTAGGAAACTATTTTCGTTTATTTAGTTTCCAAAATATGAAATTTAATTTTTACTGTCAATATAAAACGAAATAATTAATGTTAAGAAATTGTTAATTATTTTTATATAAGTGTTAATATATGTACAAACATTTATTTTTTACGAAATCCGCCGGTAGAAAGTTACAAAGAATCCGGAGTCTCATTTTGCGGGGTTCCGGAATTATCGGAAATTAAGATATTGTAAAAAATTATTTCACCATCATCATTGATTTTATGTATATTATTTTATCGCCAACCGTGAGACAGTAAAAATAAATCCCACTTGCAATACGGTTACCGGCTAATAAGTTATCCGGAAATTTTGTCTCATATGTCCCTGCTTTTAGCGTGCTGTTTACCAAAGTTGAAATTTCCTTTAATTTATCCTGAGCTGTTATAGTATTAAACGAAATGAAAATAATCAGAGAAAGAAACATTAAAATTGATATTCTATTCATATTTATTAAAATATATTTTAAAAGAAGATTATCATTATATGTAACACTAAAAGCAATATTTATGTTTCATTTTCTTTTATATTTAACTTATAAAATAAATAATATGGAAAATCAAAAGTTTAATGCTTTTTTTGTATTCGCTAATTATTTGATTATTAAATAAAAAAATGATAATTTATTGAATGTAATTATTATACCTGCTATAACTTGAAAAAGACAACAATATTGATCCTGTGCGTAATAATACTGTTCAATACAGGGGGCTATTATTTGGCATATTTTCAGGTACAAAATTATTTTAAAAGTATAGCAACGGGCAGGATAAATGAATACATACCTTTGGATAAACTTACCTTGATTAAAATTAATTTAAAATCTACAGAATCAGATTCTAAAAAAGATTATATAAAAGTTAATGAAAAAGAAATTTCATATAACGGAAATATGTATGATATTTATCAGGAGGAGAAAAGCGGTGATACTTTGGTATTGTATTGCTTGAGCGATGAAAATGAAGATAAGCTCGATCAGGCATTTTCGGAATATGTAAATAAAAGTGGTATTGACTGTATAAATCAATCAGTCAGGAATTTATTGGGGTCAATAATTAAAATAGCTTTACCCCCGATAAAGTTTTCTTATAATGAATTCACTCTTTTTAATTTAGTAATATTTAAATCACGAAATAACTTACTAAACGTTATTATCGATGTTCCCGTCCCTCCTCCCAGAATAGTCTGATCTAACCTGGAATAAAATTCAAAAATCTTTAGCCTATCTCTTTTTTTGGAAGAAATGTTATCTGTAAATAATATTTCTGATTTTCATTAACTATTTATATTAGTTACGGATAAATATATTTACTAACAATTTAAATCTAAACTAAATGGAAAAAAGTATATCGATAATAAAAATATCCAATAAATATATTATACTATTCGTTTTAGCAATGGTAATTTCAGGGCTTGGCTTTTATATGAGCAGTAATTCAATCACGGATTATTATTACTACCAAAATAAACCAATGTACATGAATCTGAGAACGGATAAAATATTTATAAAGACAAAACAACAACTAAGCAAAGAAGAACTATCCTCAGTATTAAGCGTGTATAATCAGATAGCTCCGGTTAGCAAGATTGATGAAAAAGAAAAAATGCAATTTATAAATTTAAACATACAAAATACCGCAAAAGCATTAAATGATTTGGTTAAAGCTTTAAATCAAAATCCTCAAATAGAATATTCCTCTGTTGTCTATTCCCCGTTTGATGGAAGCGGAAATAAAGTACTGCAGGGATTAACCGATGAAATCCTTGTTCAATTTAAACAGGGAATGTCTGAAAGCAGTATTAATGAATATTTAAAACTTAATCAATTTGAAATTGTTCAACCATTAAGTTTAACAGGCGGTGTGTCTTATGTTCTAAAAGTTTCAAGAAATATTGAATTATCTTCTTTGGATGCCGCAAATATGGTATATAACAGCGGACTTGTGAACTGGGCAGAACCTAATTTTTATATTTCAGGATTGCTTGCATATGCGCCTAATGACCAGTTCTTTCCGCGTCAATGGTCTATAAAAAACACAGGAAATAATATCCCGGAAGGAATCTCCGGAACAGCAGGTTGTGATATGAGGGTTGACAGTGCATGGAATATAACATTGGGGATTTCTCAGTGTGTAATAGGTATGGTAGACAGCGGTATTGATACAACACATGAGGATATCAGAGGTAATTTACTGATTTCCAAAGGGTACGATTACATAAATGGTCATCCTCTGCAAACTGACGATATGAATCACGGTACCTGTACCGGCGGAATAGTTGCTGCCGTTGGAAACAATACAATGGGAATTTCCGGTATTGCTCCAAATTGTAAGTTAATTCCGATAAAAATATTCAACGCAGCGGGCAGCACAACCACAGCCGCTTTGACAAATGGATTAATATATTCATACCAGTCAGGTGCGTGGATATCCAGTAATTCATGGGGTGGAGGCACTCCGTATGCTCCGGCTGATCAGGCAATCACAGATGGCACGACACTGGGAAGAAGCGGAAAAGGGACTATTTTCTGTGTTGCGACGGGTAATAGTAACGGAGCTTTACAGTGGCCTGCAACAAATCCAAATGTAATTGCAGTCGGTGGTAACAGTCCGTGTAATACAAGAAAATCAACATCAAGTTGTGACGGTGAAACATGGTGGGGTGCAAACTATGGAACAGGATTATCCATTGTTACTCCTTGCGTGAAGGTATATGCAACTGACAGGATGGGAAGTGTTGGTTATTCCCCGACTAATTATGACAGTACATTTAACGGAACGTCAAGTGCAACTCCTAATTGTGCCGGTGTAATTGCATTATCACTATCATTGGATTCAACTCAAAGATGGGATAGTGTCAGAGTAAGACTGTGCAGAACTGCAGATAAAGTCGGAACTTATTCATACACAAGTGCAGGTCCTTATTCGGTTCTTGGAAATACATGGAATACCGAAATGGGATATGGTAAAGTAAATGCCTTCAGGTTGTTGAAATTAAATCAACAAATGATGGGACCTGTCATTTCTCATACACCTTTGGGAAATACTGAACAAACTACAGGTAACAGAGTCGTAAATTGCACAATTTCTCCTGCTACAGCGGGTATTAATCCTTCTTTGACTAAATTATATTATGCAAAAAACAGTACAACGTGGACAAATGTTGCTTTGACAAATTCAGGCGGTCAGAATTGGACAGCAAATCTACCACTTACCGGTGCAGGAACTTATAATTATTATTTGACAACAACAGATTCTGCAAGTAAAACATCTACTGCTCCATTTGGTGCTCCAACATCTTATTATTCATTTGTTGCTTCATCTGATACAGTAAAACCTGTAATAGTGACCACACCGATTCCAAATACTCCAAAACAAAGCTGGCCGGTAGCGGTAACGGCAACTGTAACGGATAATATCGGAGTTGACTCTGCCTGGGTAAGATGGTATAAAAATACTGTTTCGAATTACAAACAATTTAAATTGATTAATACAAGCGGAAATATTTATTCTGCAACATTTAATTCGTTAAATTCGGACGTAACTCCGGGTGATACAATAAAATACAGAATAATAGCTCAGGATATATCTTCCGCTCACAACAGAGATTCTTCCGCATTATATGCATTTGCAATAACAAATGTAGTAACAAATAATGTGTGTCGTACAGTCTGGGTACCAATCAGAGATAATACAACAAATTATGACAGCTTCCAGGTAGGAACTCACTCAAATATAATAAAAGTGAATTTCACGATGACGCAGTTAATTCATACTTATGACGGCGATGTTACATTTGCATTAAGGTCGCCGTCGGGAACGGAAGTAATCTTATCGGCAAATAACGGAGGCAGCGGAGATAATTATATTAACACGGTCTTTAACGATTCAGCAACTACACCAATAGCAAGCGGAACGGCTCCATTTACCGGAACCTTTACCCCAACCGGTCCTCTTTCAGCTTTCAATGGTCAGGACCCGTACGGATGGTGGAGGTTGCGCGTGAATGATAATGCAGGCGGAGATACTGGACATGTTGGGCAATATTGCGTACAAATATTTTCAGGCAGTATAATAACCGGCATTAATAACGGGAATAAGATACCAACAGAATATTCCTTAAATCAAAATTATCCGAATCCGTTTAACCCTGTAACAAGGATTAATTTCAGTGTTCCGAAACAGGGTTTTGTCAGTTTGAAAGTATATGATGTTCTTGGAAGAGAAGTGAAGGCGCTTGTAAACGAAGTGGAATCTCCGGGAGTATATTCCGTTGACTTTAACGGAACTGAATTATCGAGCGGGGTATATTTCTATAGAATGGAATCAAATGGATTTACAGACATAAAGAAAATGTTATTAATAAAGTAAGCTTTAATTATCAGAATTCAAAAACCTGTAAATGGTTTTTGAATTCTGTATTTTAATGAATAAAAAAATGTAAATTGTATATTGCAAACGTAAATATTATTTTTTAATATCCAATTATTAAAATTAAACCAAATTAATATGTCCAAATTCTCTAAAATGAAATCATTTCACATTAGTATGATTTATATATTTATTATTTTGTTTAGTTTTCCTTTGCTTAGTTTTAAAGACATCGGGGACTATAAAATAATAGACGGGAAAGTAATTAAAAAAGGTTTTGATACTTATTATGAAGTAGGAATAATAAACATTAAATTTAAAGAGCAGATTAATTTATCGAGTATAAATAAATCCGGAATAAATAATCTTGATAATTTTCTATCTGAGTATTATGTGTCGCAATTAAAACAAAGACACCCGTTGAACAAACTTGTTTCAAAAAGAAAAATTGGTGATGAAGAATTGGCAAAAATTTATGCAGTCAGGTTTGATAAAGCAGTTGACCCGATGGATTTTTCACAGGAATTAAAAAACAAATTTTCCGATATAATTGAATGGGCCGAGCCGAGCTTTCTATACAAAATGGATTTTATCCCGAATGACCCGCTTGTAAATAGTCAATGGCATATTTCGAAAATCAATGCATTCCAGGCCTGGGATATATGCCAGGGTGATACGAATGTAATTGTAGGCATAGTGGATTCGGGAACGGATTTTGACCATCCGGATTTATCGGCAAATATGCATAGAAATTGGAATGAGAATCCGACAAATAATGTAGATGATGATAACAATGGATACATTGATGACTGGAGAGGCTGGGATTTCTGGGCTAATGATAATGACCCGAGTATTATGCCGAGTGGAAATGTTCACGGCTCTCACGTAAGCGGTTGTGTTGCGCAGGTAACAAATAACGGTGTGCATGGTGCGGGAATCGGCTTTAAAGTAAAGATACTCATGACAAAACATACCGATGATACAAATCCTGAATCTTTACTATATAATACGGACCAGGGATTAGTGTATTGTTACCAGAACGGTGCAAAAGTAATTAACTGCAGCTTTGGAAGCTCATCCTATAGTAATTATTCGCAAACAGTAATAAATACTGCATGGGCAAACGGGACTATAGTTTGTGCATCAGCCGGAAACGGTGATTCACAGGGCATCGGGCAAAACTGGGCAAGATATCCTGCATCTTATGACAATGTAGTTTCAGTTGCTGCGACAGGTTCAACCGATTTAAAGACGACTTTTTCGAATTATCATTCAACTGTTGATATTTGTGCTCCCGGAGAAAATATATTAAGCACGGTGTATGATAATTCATATACGCTTATGAGCGGAACATCAATGTCTTCACCAATTGTTGCCGGTACCGTCGGTTTAATTCGTTCAAAGTACCCCACATGGACTCCGCAACAGGTTGTAGACAGATTAAAGCTGGGAGTAGACAGTATCTATGATATAAATCCTACTTACGTTGGTTTGCTTGGAACCGGAAGAGTAAATGCTTTCAAATGTTTATCCGATTATCCGATTATAAAGGTTTTATCGGTTATGCATAACGATTCTATTTATGGAAATAATGATAAGGTATATGATGCAGGAGAAATAATTCCAGTTGCGGTAAATTTTAAAAATACTTTTATTGCCGGAACCAATATCTCTGTAAGGATGACTACTGCAGATCCTGATATTGAAATTGTTCAGGATTCAGTATTTATAGGAAATGTTCCTGCATTTAATAATTTCAGTACAAACTTCAATAACACTTTCCGGGTAAAAGCAAAACCGACCTGCGGATTTGACAGGGATGTAATTTTTAAAATTACTAATTCGGCAAATTGTTATTCGGATAATTCCGCAAATACATTTACAATAAGATTCAGGCAGGGATTTGCCGTTCATACAAAAAACAATCTAAAACTTGCTCTGACAAGGGACGGTGCAATCGGGAAAAAAGCCGAATTTTACGGAAGCGGATTATTATTAGGGACTGGAACAGTTAACCAGATTTATGAGTGCGGATTGATGATTGGAATAAATAATACACAGGTTTCCGATGTAAGCAGGAGAGCTCAAACTCCTGCAAATGCTTCGGATACCGATTTTGTCGGATTGATGAATTACACGCTTCTGACACCCGGAGTCGTTTCCGCGCAGGACGGAAACGGAAAGTTTAATGACAACGGCGCAGGCACAAACAAAATTGGTGTTGAAGTTACTGCAGAAAGTTTTGTCTTTAACGGAGCCGCCGATTCAAATTATATTTTACTCAGATATAACATTAAAAATACTAATTCTTATGTTTTAAATAATTTATTTGCGGGAGTATTTACTTTCTTTTCTCCCAATGGTTCTTCATTGTCAGGAAATATTACAAGATATGATTCACAGAATAAACTTGGTTATACTTATAATACTGCACAAACCAATCCATATCTCGGAATGGCTTTAATGTCCAATCAAAATGTAAACTTTAAACCGATAGCATTTCTGGACGTATTAAACGGGTTTACCACAGATGAGAAGTGGCAGTCTCTCAGCAGTGGAATAGTGAGCGATTCAATTGGACCGGGAGGTAATTCCTTTACGCTATCTGCCGGACCGCTGTCTATTCCTGCAGGTCAGACCGTCAGAGTCGGTTTTGCAGTACTTAAAGGCAACGATTTAATGGATTTGAAAAACCAGGTAATTATTGCAAAGAATAAATACAATTCGGTAGGTATAATTCAGATTTCCGATTTGTTACCAAAGAAATATGAACTTATGCAAAATTATCCCAATCCGTTTAATCCTGCTACTAAAATATCATTTGCAATTCCGCAAAATGATTTTGTCAGCATAAAAATATATGATGTTCTTGGAAGGGAAATTATGACACTTGTAAATGAGAAACTGAGTGCAGGTACGTATGAATTTAATTTCGACGGCACGAACCTTTCGAGCGGATTATATTTTTACAGAATGACTACAAATAAATTCAGTGAAATCAAAAGAATGATTTTGGTTAAGTAATTTATGGTGTAAATTCTTTTTAAGGCAGCAGGGTGACAATTACTTTGCTGCTTTTTTAATTTGTAACAAGCAATACATCTTGAGCGGTGTTCACGGGTTCTTCCGGCTGAGATGAATCTATCGATGAAACGGATTTTTCCAGCTTTGATTTAAAATCTTCGGATTCCCATTTTTCAAGTAACTCGTTTACTCTGCCGAAATACAGATTTCTTCTGTCTTTCAGGAAATATAAATATTCGCTTAAAGATTTTGCGGAAATTTTTTCTTTCTTGCCTTTTTGTGTAGCGTTAAAGATTTTAATTTCCTTAAGGTAATTCTCGACATGGCCTGAAATTACATCTATATCGTGTATATCACCGGTCTTCTCCACGAAAAATTTTATGTCCTCGTAACATTGTATGAAATCTTCGCCGAAAGCTTTCAGGTAAAGTTCCATTGTATACCTGAGAGGTTTTGCCTTTATCCTCATTCTGTGCAGTTCCGTTTTATTTCTCGGGTGTTTATAAACACAATCCTGAAACTTTTTTGCTTTTTCAAATAAAAGGGGAAGTATCAGTGCGGCATTTTCTCTGAAGCTAAGATCTATATCGAGTATATCAATCTTCTTTTTCGGATTTAACAGGTTCTTTTCGTAAAATTTTATTAGTTTTTCTTTGTGGATTTTGAATTCTTTCAGCTCTTTATTTTTGTAAAGCCTTGCTCTTGCATTAATGTTGTCGTTTTTGAGTTTCGCAAAAAAATGCATTACGGCTTTTACATCCTGCTGGTTGAATCCAAGTATGTATTCTCCTATCATCTTCAGCAATACATCGTTTTCCCTTACGGAACCGAGAAGATTCTTGAAATTATAAAGAGGTGTGTATGCCCTCAGAAATCTTTTTTCCGGGAAAACTGTCCGGAAAACTTTGAACAACGCAATTAACCTTCGCGAAGAGACTCTCGTGTTGTGAAGAATTTCTATATCATTATTATCGAACAGCTGGTCGTAATGATGAAAAAGCTCTCCGGTTTTGGATTTAAATAATAAAAGAAGACTATCGGTCAGATTATTATTAACATCAAATCCTTCTATTTCAAATGCTTTTGCCATGTGTTAAATATAAACAAATATTATGATAAAAAATATAAAGACAGAAAAATTTAATGTTAAATTTTATGGATTTATCCTCCGATAACATTTCCGTGCATGTGCGAAAGTGAAATCCCGAGTAAAATTAAAAATAATGCTGCTAATGATAATATTGTAATTGAACTTGCGACTATAACAGTTTTTACAGTATCAGTTTTTCTTTTTTCAATTATAATTGATTTGACCTGTTCTGACGGGATTATTTTCTTTTCAGATTTAATTACTGACTTATTGAAGAAAATTTGATTTTTTTCATAGGGGTCTTTCTCTGTGCAAACAAAAACTTTCTCGCTGTTTTTGTATCTATCATAATATTTTACATCATAATCGCTCACATCAACGGTATCACCATTATGAAGATAAATTGTCAGGACTTTTATGTTATCATTATTTTCAACTTTTAACGAATCCGGATTTTCTCTTGAAGGGTAATATGTAAAGCAACCTGAAGATATCAGGGACAGTACAAGCAGAAAAATGAATAGTGTAATTTTCATTTTATGATAATACCAAAAATACTGATATTAAAAGTGATTTGCAATTTAAGAAATTATGCAATTGTATCAGTTAAGAATTTGAATCGGTAAAAAACGGTAAATAAAAAATAGAAATTATTGACTAATTACATTATAGATTATTTCGGAAATTGTTTATACATTATTTAAAATACATACCGGAGGAAAAATAAAAAAGATAATTAAAAAGTTTTTAATTGCTCTTTTTGTTTTACTAATTATTAATTGCACATTTAACATTGAACACTGCAAAGCACAATGGGTACAGATGTCTAATGGAATTACGGGTATTGGTGTTAGTTCACTTGCTGCCAACGGTACAAATATATATGCCGGTACGATGGGAAACGGATTATTTTTTTCTACAAATAACGGAGCTAACTGGAATGCCGGTAATTTTCCGAGCGGAGTTTATTATTATATTTTATCTGCAGGGGATTTCAGGGAAACAAAAAAAATGATTTTAGTGAAATAGGATAACAAAAATATGGATAAAAAAAATAAAGAATTTATAGATGATATTTTTACAAGAATAACAGAATTACAAGAAAAATACAGAACTTATTTTTTAATTTACGGTAATAAAGAGGTAGTTGAAGCATGGAAGTATTTTGATTTTCTTGGTTACTGGTATCAAATTAGCTTTGAAGAAAAACTGTTTTTAGAACTCAGAACATTGATTGAAAATAAAAAGGATACTAAAAACGTATTTAGTTTATTAACCAAAATAGAAAGAGAAAAGGGGTGTAAATTTGATAAAGAAAGAATAAGCATTAAAAATATTTCTACTAAATTAATGAGCTTTATAAATCAAAATATTACTCATAAATCAAAAAATGTATTAATTTCTTCAATTCCTTTTATCGAAATAAAAAATACTTTTGAGCATTTAAAAGATATTTTAAAAAATATTGTTTATGTTAATTATAAAGAAGAGTATTCTTTTGAAGTTTTTGGTTCAAAAATTGAGTTCTTAATAGGTGAATTTAATAATCTGTTTAAATCTGCACATTCTCAAAGAGAAAAAGAGAAAGAACAAAGGTTAATAAAATTGATGAATTTGTAAAATAAAAAAACCCTGAAAATATTAAGTTTTCAGGGTTTTTTGTACCGGGAGGGGGATTTGAACCCTCGACCTGCGGATTATGATTCCGACGCTCTAACCAGCTGAGCTATCCCGGCAACTTTTTAACAAAAGAATAACAAAATAATTATTTAAATTTCTATATTCAATGACTTTAGAAAAAGAAGTTAATGAAATTAAAGAAGTTATGAAGTTAAGAATAAATAATATTTAACTTTTTTTCCTTTTACCTTTTGCCTTTTACTTTTTACTTTCTTCTTAACTTCTTTACTTCTTTATTCTTAACTTCTGCTCTTACCAGATTTGCACCCTGATTTTATCATCACGGAAAAGCTTGTTTCCTTCATTTACTCCGAAAGCTTTATAAAATTCGTTTATGTTGGACATTGGTCCGTTTACTCTCAGGAACGGTGGCGAATGGACATCCGTCATTATTCTTCTTGCCATGGTTTCGGGTCTTGAATATACTGCCCAGGAATAAGCGTATCCGAGAAAATATCTCTGATCGGCATTGAATCCGCCAATCATTTTATTGTCCTGTCCGTCTTTGGATTTCTTCATTGCATCGTAACCGATAACAAGTCCGCCTAGGTCGGCAATGTTTTCGCCGAGCGTGGCTTTGCCGTTTACGTGCATGCTGTCGAGTACCGTGTAATTACTAAACTGGTCAACCATTAATTGTGTCTTTGCAACAAACTTAATCGAATCCTGAACTGTCCACCATCCGTTCAGATTCCCTTCACCATCATACAATCTTCCCTGGTCATCGAATCCGTGTGTCATTTCGTGCCCGATTGTACTTGCGCCTATAAAGCCGTATAAAAATGCATCGTCAACTTCGCTCATTTTTTTACCCGGGATAGTCAAAATTGCAGCGGGCAAAACAATCTCATTGTTTGAAGGATTATAATATGCATTATATGTCTGCGGATTCATTCCCCATTCGGTTCTGTCAACCGGTTTATTAAGTTTTGAAACCATATCGTTAAAATGCCATTTGCGCGCATTCATTACATTGATTACATAAGCATCTTTTGAAATATCCAGCGTCGAATAATCTTTCCATACATCGGGATAGCCGATTTTCTTTACCATAGTTCCGAGCTTGGCAAGTGCCTTTGTTTTTGTTTCTTCGCTCATCCAGTCGAGTTTTTTTATTCTTTCGGCAAATGCATCAACCATATTATTCACGAGTTCTTTTGTCCTTATTTTATCTTCCGGAGGGAAATAAAGCCTTACATATTCCATCCCGAGAATCTCGCCAATCAGGCTGTTCGTATTATCCAGCACTCTTTTAAATCTCGGTCTCTGCTCGGTTGCGCCTGTCAGCACTTTTCCGTTGAATTCGAAGTTTTCATTTTCGAATTTACTGCTTAAAAGTGATGCTGTTTCGTTTATCAGATTCCATTTTAAATATTCTTTCCATACATCCACATCATAATCATTTAAAAGTCTTTCGACTTCCGTGAAAAACTCGGGCTGACCTATTATTACAGTATCGAGTTTATTGATTCCATATACTTTTAATAATTTATCCCATTTAATAGTAGGAGTGGTTTTTGCAAATTCCTTAAGAGTCATTTTATTGTAATTTGCATAATCATCGCGAAGGTCTTCGAGTTTCCTCGATGCTTTTGCAAGTTCTGTTTCAAGTTTCATGAGGTCTTTTGAAACCGATTTACCGTCAGAGCCAATAAGGGTCATCATTTTGGCGACGTGCACGACGTATTTTTCGCGGACGTTTTTTGTACGTGTGTCTTCATTAAAGTAGTAATCCCTGTCAGGCAATCCGATTCCGCCCTGGTACAGATAAACTTTATAAACACTGCTCTGCATCAAATCCTGCCCGATGAAAGGAGAAAACAACGGGCTGAAACCCATTGCCTGCATTTTTGCGGTTACAATTAATACATCATTGATGTCTTTTATCTTATTTATTTCATCGAACCATTTTTTCAGCGGTTCGATTCCGCTTTTTTCGATTTTATCCAAATCCAGACCGCTGTTATAGAAGTCGCCGATTTTTTGCGTGTTGCTTCCTTTTACAGCCGATTTATCGTTCGAGGCATCTATGCAGATATTTTTCAGATATTCATACACGCTGTCTTCGACCAGATTGAATATTCCGTATGTTGATTCAGCAGGGGGTATCGGGTTGTGTTTCACAAATAACCCGTTCGCATAATTAAAAAAATCATCGGCGGGATTTACGGAGTAATCTATGTTTTCATCCAGGAAATATTTATCCTGTGAAAACGTAAAACTTGCAAACAAAAAAACTATTGCAAAAAGAAATAAATTTTTTCTAAGCATGATATTTAATTTAAAATTAATATTTTATTATTTATTAATACGAATTCAGGTCAATTTAGTTATCTTACATCTCTTATAATCCGAACAACTTTATAT